>PPYE01358646.1_pt1 | contig 14203 bp, 5 predicted proteins | sample 1559881 | NCBI WGS metagenome assembly PPYE01 (sample SAMN08240022, study PRJNA423297) | Human gut metagenome, whole genome shotgun sequencing project.
GATGAAAACACATGAGAACCGGGCCTTGTTCAGCAGGGCTTTGCTGAAGGCTACCACCTGTCTTTTCCTTACTGCGGGTGCAGGAGTCAGTAGTGTATGGGCAACACCGGAAACAACAGAATCTATGAGAACCGAAATGGTACAACAGCAAACTGTAACCGTAAGCGGTGTGGTGAAAGACAGGAAAGGGGAGCCTATCATTGGTGCCAATATCATGGAAAAAGGAACGACCAACGGTACCATTACCGATTTTGACGGTAAATATACGCTGAAGGTAAAAAATGCCAAATCCATATTGGTTGTTTCTTATATCGGTTATCAGACTCAGGAAATTCCAGTCGGAAATGGTGGTAAGAAAGATATTACCATGCAAGACGATTCCGAACTGATGGATGAAGTGGTTGTGATCGGTTATGGTACGCAGCGAAAGGGTGATGTGACCAGTGCTATTTCAAGTGTAAAATCAGAAAGTTTTGTGAAGGGGGCGGTAACCGATGCAGGCCAGCTGATACAAGGTAAGGTAGCAGGGCTGAATATTTCTTTACCTTCAGGAGATCCTACCGGCAACACACAAATTATGCTACGTGGTATTTCATCTTTAAAAGGTGGAACTTCACCATTAGTATTAGTTGACGGAGTGCCAGGAAGTCTGAATACAGTAGCCCCTGAAGATGTTGAGTCCATCGATGTATTAAAAGACGGTTCGGCTACTGCCATTTATGGTACACGTGGTACAAATGGCGTAATTATTATTACAACCAAACAAAGTCGTAAAGAAATGGCTCCCACCATTGATTATAATGGATATGTTTCTGTATCAAACATTTTAAACAGACCTGATTTCATGGATGCTGATGACCTTCGTCAGAAATGGAATGAAGGATATACTTTCAACGGAGCTAACTTGAAAGATTTCGGAGCCAATACCGATTGGCTGGGTGAACTGACCCGCACAGCTGTTTCTCATTCACACAACTTATCCTTAAGAGGTGGTAGTAAAAATACCAATTATACAGCCTCCATCAACTATACCAACCGGCAAGGTACTTTTATAAAGACTGACTTTGAAGCTATAAACGGTCGTATGGACATCACTCACTCTATGTATGACAATAAATTGACAGCCAATGTCAGTACATTCGTCAGCCAACATACCATGCCTCGCAGTTGGAATACATACGCTTATCGACAGGCTTTGATTCACAATCCTACAGAACCTGTAAAAGATGAGAACGGTGACTGGTTTGAGCGCGACTTGTATTTTTATGATAATCCTGTAAGTTATATCCGCGAAACAATTGGTGAAATGAAACGTAAAAACATCCGTTTCAATGGTAGCCTGACTTTCCGCCCTATTGAATCTTTGACCTTGAAAGCCATGTATGCCCGCCGGAGTACGACTTCTACCGATGGATATTACCAAACCAAGAAACATGTATCTACAACCAAGAGTGGCCGTAACGGCTATGCATATCGTTATGATTCTGATTTTGATAATAATCTGATAGAATTGACGGCCAACTTTCAGAAAGCATTCGGCAAGCACAATGTCAGTGTATTGATAGGTTATAACTATGAAGACAACACCAACTCTAACCTGTCCATGTCCAACTACGATTTTCCTACCGATGCTTATTCTTACAACAAAATGGAAGCAGGTATGGCCTTGAAACGTGGTGAAGCTTCCATGACCAGTTATAAAAATTCTGATAAATTAATCGGATTATTCACCCGTGTCAGTTACAATTTCAATGACCGCTACTTATTGATGGCTTCTTTGCGTCATGAAGGCTCTTCCAAGTTCGGTAAAGATCATAAGTGGGGTAATTTCCCCGGCATCTCTTTAGGATGGAGAATTAACAGAGAGAATTTTATGAAAAATGTGAATTGGATGGATAACCTGAAACTTCGCGTGGGATACGGTGTGACCGGAATCAATGTAGCCGACCCGTACACATCACTCTCAAGTTTGAATTATAATGGCGCTTTCCTGTACAATGGAACATGGGTCAAAGCATTGGAAACAATCCGTAACAACAACGCTGACCTGCGTTGGGAAAAGAAACACGAATTCAATGTAGGTCTGGATTGGGATGTCCTAGGAGGACGATTGGGTGGAACCGTTGACTACTATATACGTAGAACAAAAGATGCTCTTTGGGACTACGAGGTTCCTGTTCCGCCTTATATGTATCCAACCATGCTAGCCAATGCATCGGAAATGGAAAATAAAGGACTTGAAATTCTAATTCGTGCTACGCCTATCCAGACAGAAAAATTCACTTGGAATACCAATGTGTCCTATTCTACTAATTCAAACAAGGTCGTTGCACTATCCAGCGAGAAATTCTCGATGGACCAAGATTATTTCTATACAGGGTATACCGGAGAACCCATTCAAACCACTACCCATATCGTCCAAGTAGGCAAGCCTATAGGTACTTTCTATGGTTTGAAATCGGTTGATATTACAGATGACGGACTATGGTTGGTAGAAAACAAAAAAGGTGAACATGTTTTAGCCGAGGAAACCGATGCCACTGACTGGCAAGTATTAGGTAATGGTATTCCTAAACATTATCTGAACTGGAACAATACCTTCAATTTCTTTAATTTCGATTTAAGTATAAATATGCGTGGTGCTTTCGGCTTCCAGATTTTGAATTACCAACGTATGTATTATGAAAATGCAAAACCTGAAATCCAGTACAACCGCCTGAATTCTGCTTTTGACAAAGTATATGGCAAAACCCAATTGAAAGATGACCAACGCTATGTCAGCTATTACGTAGAGGACGGTGATTACTGGAAAATTGACAATGTGACTTTGGGGTATACCTTCAAACTATCCAAACAGCATATCATCAAAAACCTACGTATCTATGCTTCAGTATTGAATCTAGCTACCATTACCGGTTACAAGGGTATGGATCCGGAAGTACCATTGAGCAGCAACACCTATGGATTATTGGATGCCGGTACTGACAATCGCGACAAGTATCCTACCAATCGCACTTATACTTTTGGAGTTAATCTTACATTCTAAATCTAATTAAACAAAAAAGAACAGTTATGAAACTATTTAAATATGGTGTTTATGCACTCTGTGCATCTGCCATGCTCAGTATAAGCAGTTGCTTTAATTTGGATGAGGAGCCTTATTCTGAAATCATTGAAGAAGACTATGTACCAACCGAAGCCGATGAGATAGCCTTGTTGGCTACCACCTATTCACAATTACGCTTTGTGATGGACTGGTATGGCTTGTTTGACCTACAGGAAGAATCGGGCGATGTAATTGTCACACCTACCCGCCCGAACGGCTGGGATGACGGAGGTACTTACAAGCAAATGCACAAACACACTTGGGACAACCAGCAAGGACAGCCCCAAAGTATTTGGGACTATTGCTATAAAGGCATCGCCAATGCCAATAAAATATTAAAACGTGCCGATGAAGGTTTTTTTACAGAAGAAAGTAAACCTAAAGTCGTAGCTGAGGTAAAAGGAGTACGTGCACTTTGGTACTCCATTCTTTGCGATACACATGGAAATATTCCTATACAAACCAGTTTCAGTGAAGAGATTCCGGTTCAATCTACTCGTAAACAAGTTTTTGACTTCATTATCAATGAACTGAAAGAAGTAATGCCCAATTTGCCTACTGAAGTCAATAAATCCACTTATGGCAGACTCACTCAATGGGGGGCCAAATGCTTGATGGCACGTATGTATCTGAATGCTGGGGTCTATACAGGAACTCCAATGTGGAACGAATGTCTGGAACAATGTAACGATATCATTAACAGCGGTTTGTTTAGTTTAGAAACAAACTACACAGATATCTTCAAAACAGAAAACTCCGGATGTGTGGAAACGATCTTTGCCATTCCTTATGATGAAGTTTATAATGAAGGGGACAACAATGGTCCTGTTTTTGGAGCCCACATGAAATTTCTATCTTCAAACAGTCGTAAGGTCTTCAATATGCAAACCACCCCATGGGGAGGTTCAGCAGCAAACCCTCAGTTCATTAACAGCTATGATCCTGATGATATGCGGTTAAAATATACATGGCTGCAAGGTGACCAGTACAGCCCGGACGGAGTACTGATCACCACTTTCCCCAATAAGCTACCCAGTATTTACAAAACAGACACAGATGACGGTTATCGGGTAGGAAAATACGAAATTAAGGTAGGAGCTAAAAGCCTTCTAAGCAACGACTTCCCTTATTTCCGTTATACTGAAGTATTGCTGATGAAAGCAGAATGTCTGCTCCGCTTAGGACAAAACGAAACCGAAGCAGCCCATATCGTATCACAGATCCGTGAGCGTGCATTCCGTGAATCGGCTCATCCGGAAAAAGCAACGGTTGATGCAGCTTGGTTAAAAGGCGATACACACATTAACTATGGTACGCTTGACGAAAAAGGTCAGATTGATGATGCGGGTAATACAGAAGTCGTAGAATTAGGCGGACTTTATGATGAATGGGGATGGGAATTTGCAGCCGAGGCCCGTCGACGTACGGATATGATTCGCTTCGGAACCTATCAGAAGAAAAGTTGGTTTAATCATACTCCGACTGCCAATGACTTGAATGGCAACTCTATCCTGTTCCCGATTCATTTAGATCATCTTAATACAAACCCTAATTTACAGCAAAATCCAGGCTATGCCGGTAAATAAGAAATAATGTGATAGAAAGCAACCTTCTTTCTTCTCAATAGTTGCTAATTATTTAAACAAATATTTATTTTCCAGCCCGGTTTAAGTTATTAGAACCGGGCTTTATATTCCCATCTCTTATAAAATCATTACTTAAAATATGCTCATGGAAATGAACAGATATTTATCTTTTACTCTCTTTACAGGATTATCCCTATTGACAACAATACCCATTGAGGCGTATACACTAAATCCTAATAAAACAGCAACATCCATCTTACAGACAAATGTTATCGAAGTACGAAGCATAACTTCTGTACAACCCATCGTGATCTATTGTCCTGTGGGAACTGTTCCTCAATTACCTTATCAAGTATGGGTGACTTATTCAGACGGACAAGGTGAATACCGTCAAACTAAATGGTCCAATTCCGCTTTATCCACAGAACAATCAGAGGCTGACGATAAAGTTTATCCCATTGGAAGCCAATACACAATAAACGGATTCATTATAGGAGACGATACTACAGAAAACGGATATCCTATCACTGCTAAAATAGAGGTGGTAGACACTAAAAATACAATTTTCCCCAAGCTAATAGCCCATACTATCCCCTTAAACAATGTAAAGATTAACGGCAACAATCGCCTGACCTCCAATCGTGATCTTGCCATTAAAGAGATTATCAGTTGGGATGTAAGCCAACAGCTATATAATTATCGCGACACTTATGGCCTGAGTACCGAAGGATATACCCGGTCTGACGGATGGGACTCACCTGAAACTAAATTAAAAGGACATGGTTCCGGACACTATATGTCCGCACTGGCCCTTGCCTATGCCGCTGCAACAAATCCTTCACATAAAGAAATTTTACGCCGTAACATCACCCGAATGGTGAATGAACTGCGCGAATGTCAGGAGCGTACATTCGTATGGAGCGAAGAATTAGGAAGGTATCTCGAAGCCCGTGATTTTGCCCCTGAAGAAGAATTGAAAAAGATGAAAGGTACATGGGAAGCTTTTGATGAACATAAAACAAAATGGGATACTTATGGCTATGGTTATCTAAATGCGATCCCCCCACACCATCCCGCACTGATAGAGATGTATCGTGCATATAACAATTCGGACTGGGTATGGGCTCCCTATTACTCCATTCACAAACAGTTAGCGGGTCTGATAGATATTGCAACTTATATGGATGATAAAAGCATTGCCGACAAAGCATTGCTCATAGCCAAAGATATGGGTCTGTGGGTATGGAATAGAATGCACTACCGCACTTATGTAAAAAAAGACGGAACACAAGAAGAACGCAGGACACATCCCGGCAATCGTTATGAAATGTGGAACATGTACATTGCAGGTGAAGTGGGAGGTATGGGAGAATCTTTAGCACGTCTTTCAGAAATGGTCAGCGCCCCTGAAGAGAAGGCGCGTCTGATAGAAGCATCCAATTGTTTTGATAGTCCGGCCTTTTACGAACCGCTTTCAAAGAATATTGATGATATACGTAACAGACACGCCAATCAGCATATCCCTATGATCATCGGTGCACTGAGAAGTTATTTAAGTAACAATGATACATTTTATTATCATGTATCCCATAATTTCTGGAATTTAATACAAGGACGTTATCGTTATTCTACCGGCGGTGTGGGTAATGGCGAAATGTTCAGACAGCCCTATACCCAAATAGTAAGTATGGTCATGAATGGCGTATCTGAAGGAGAGAGTCACTCAAATCCACATATCAATGAAACTTGTTGTGCATATAACTTGCTAAAATTAACAAAAGACCTCAACTGTTTTAATCCGGACGATGCCCGTTACATGGATTATTACGAACGGACACTTTACAACCAAATAATCGGCTCATTACACCCTGAACACTATCAGACTACTTATCAATATGCCGTAGGACTAAATGCATCGAAACCATGGGGCAACGAAACTCCGCAATCTACCTGCTGCGGAGGTACGGGATCTGAAAATCATGTAAAATATCAGGAAGCAACCTACTTTGTTTCGGACAATACATTGTGGGTAGCCCTTTATATGCCTACCACACTCCATTGGGAAGAAAAAAATATCACTTTACAACAGGAATGTTTGTGGCCAGCAAAAAGCTCCACAATTAAAGTTACTGCCGGAGAAGCCCGATTTGCCATGAAACTGCGAGTACCTTATTGGGCCACCGACGGCTTTGATGTAAAACTAAATGGAATCTCTATTGCCACTCATTATCAACCTTGTTCATACGCGGTAATACCTACCCGGCAATGGAAAGAAAATGATATAGTAGAAATTACAATGCCATTCACTAAACATATAGACTATGGTCCCGACAAGCTACCGGCCGAAATAGCAAGTAAAGACGGACACCAACTTGAAACGGCTTGGGTAGGTACATTAATGTATGGACCGTTTGCCATGACAGCTACCGATATCACTAATTGGACGGAAGCAACACTCAATATAGACTCACGTCTTGCCAGTATTACCGTTGTTGAACCTAACGGTCCGCAAACCGGTACTACAGGAAATTTATATACACTGATGCAAGGTGGACGAACTTTCCAACCAGATTATTATCGCCATGACCATACAACTCATTACTTCCGCATCAATCATATTAAAGATCCTACTGTAGAACTGAAAATGGCTCTGTCGGCAAAATTACGAGAAACTACGGCATTTAGTAAAAGCCATTACACAAAAGCAAGTTTCGCCAAACTAACAACCGCTATACAAGAGGGAGAGAAACTAATGAAAATATCTCCTCTGACAGAAACTACCATTTCTACTTGTGTAGACAATATTGACAAGGCCATAGAATCATTAGTCGCCTCCCGATTAGATAAGAGCAATCTTGAAGCCAGTATCCATATAGCTAAAAAATGTAATCCGGACCTTTATACTACTGATAGTTTTAAAACATTGCAAGCTACTCTTGAAAGCGCCCATGAAGTAATGGATAACATTGATTTACAAACCGTTATTGACAAACAAACTTTATCACTACAAGATGCCACCGCTTCTTTGGTACTGGCAAATAATGTAGATAAAACAGAATTAAAGGAGTTACTTAATATAGCTATGGAACGCCAAACAAACCAAGAAAAATGGAATGCTCTCGCAGTCAAGGTTCCTGAATTTGCTCCTTGGGCTCATTTCGGGTTTACCCGTTTGAAACGTACATTGGAACATGCCCAAAATGTATATTTTAATAAGGATAAAAACTACTCCCAAGGAGAAGTCAATGCCATAGTAGCTAGTTTGAATACCGTCATCAATACAATGAGACCGGGTAACTTACCCGAAATGGAAGATTTAAGACCTTTATCTGCTCTATTAAGGCGCGTAGGCACCATAGACGATTCTACAGATCCGACATTAAAAGACGCTGTTGCATTCACTGAAATGGTCATAAAATACGTAGCAGACGGCAGTGGCACACATGATATGATAGAAACAGCTATCAGCCGCTTAAAATCTGCAGCAGGATTATGATAAGCTAGCTTTTAGAGAATGTCTGAAAAGGTCTATTGAAAGATTCATCTGGAATCCTCACTTTTTCTTCGAATTTTCTCTTTTCTTTCTCAGAAAAATAGTAATCTTGCATAAGATTTAGAAAATAAGAAGAAAATACTATGAAAAGACTAGTCCTATTGCTATTGAACTTACTGATGCCGATGATTCTGTTTGCAGCGTCCAATGACCTCTGTTTCCGTCATTTTTCTGTAGAAGACGGACTATCATCCAATTCGGTACGTGCTTTAATGCAAGATAAATACGGTTTTCTATGGATAGGAACGGATGAAGGACTGAACCGCTATGACGGTACTACTGTAAAACTCTATAGACTGAAAGATAGGGGAGCTAATGAAGCTATTTCATCTTTATACAGCACCCTCAATAAGATATGGATAGGTACAGACGAAGGCATATATATCTATGATTACGAAACAGAAGATATAATGCCTTTTGTACTGGCCACCTCCCAAAATATCCATATTGAAACAAATACGAACCATATTGTCGAAGATAAAGACAAAAACCTATGGTTCACTACGGTAGGACAAGGAATATTCAAATACAACACTATCACCAACCACTTGGAGCAATACGAATTTAAAAACGCAAATGGTTTAATGGCAAGTGTACTGGTGGATAGTGAAAACCAAATATGGGCCATTACCAATTGGGGAAACTCAGGTCTTTTCAAACTGAATAAAGCAGAAAATAAATTCGAGACTTTTCCGCTCTCCTATGAAAGCGGAAAGCATGACTCAAACGCATTGGTCATGTTGGAAGACTCGGAACATACACTGTGGTTAGGAACCTGGGAGTGTGGTTTGCAAAAAATCGATAAATACAGCGGAAAGGCCACTACTTATCTGCATCCCACAGACGGAAAAGGTGCCACCCATATTCATTCTATCATGGAATATGCCCCTCACCAGCTACTCATAGGCTCGGATGACGGGCTTCTGTTATTCAATACCATTACAGAGGAATATCAATTGTTTACAGAAGATGAAACAAACCCACATTCATTGTCCAACCGTTTTGTTTATCCTATTATAAAAGATCATGAAGGTGGAATATGGATCGGAACTTACTATGGAGGAGTAAATTATATTTCACCCAATACTGGACAATTCGAAAGTTTTGTCCACTCACGTTTTTCCAATTCTGTTAACGGAACAGTCATCGGACGGTTCTGCGAAGACTCTAACGGAGATGTGTGGATCGCTTCGGATGACGGAGGGTTAAACTGCTTTTCTCCTCAAAATAGAAAATTTTCCCATTATTTGCCCTTGGAGGGAAAAAACAGTCTGTCCTATCACAATGTACATGCACTTTGTATGGACGATGATAATTTATGGATCGGTACTTATACTGGAGGGGTAAACGTATTAAATCTGCAAACGGGAACTTTTAAAACATATTCTGCCTATCAGGATAATCCCGCCTCACTGGACGGAACCAGTTCTTATGCCATATTCAAAGACAGAAAAGAGAGAATATGGGTCACCTCCATGTCCGGAGTAAATCTATATAACCGGGAAAAAGATAATTTCACCCGAATTAAAGACTTGGACGCACTGACCATTGACATTGACCAGGATACCAAAGGAAATCTCTGGTTCTCCACCCAAGGCAAGGGATTATTTAAATACCATCCAGAAAAACAGATATGGAAGAACTATATACATGACCATAAAAATCCGAACTCACTGGCAAACAACCAAGTGAACTGCGTACTGATTGACACAAACGGAGAGATGTGGGTGGGAACCATGAACGGGCTCTGCAAATACAATGCGGAAGAAGATGCATTCGAAACTTTACCTCTTGAAATTCCCAGTCACAATATATGCAGCATCATCGAAGACCAACGCATATTGTGGCTCACCACCACCAAAGGGCTAGTGCGCTACACCCCTGGAGAAGGTTGCCGAGTATTTACTAAAAGCGACGGACTGCAAAGTGAACAATTCCTACCTAATGCTGCCTTAAAAGCATCGGATGGAAAAATCTATATCGGCTCAGTAAACGGATTCAATGCTTTCTACCCCCATCAGATTAAGACAAATGTGATGCTTCCTCCAGTAATCATTACAGAACTGGAAATAGATAATAAGGAAATCCAAACTGGAAACAAACTGCTTCCAAAATCTCTCAACCAGTTGGAAGAACTGGAGCTATCCTATAAAGAAAATGCATTCAGCTTGCACAAAGACTGGAACTATGTAGGCTCCCAAAATAAGGCCACTTACACCAATTTGCCCGCAGGAACCTATCTTTTCAAAGTAAAGGCGACCAATAATGACGGAATATGGAATGAAAAAGGAACCAGTCTGAAAATCACCATCCACCCTCCTTTCTATTGGTCCACCGCTTCCAAACTGCTCTATTTTGTATTGGTTTGCATAGCTTTCGGATTCGTCATCCGCTTCATCATCAAACGGACAGAGAAGAAACATACGGCTGAAATAAACAAACTGAACGCCAACAAGGAAAAAGAAGTACACGAAGCCAAAATCAAGTTCTTCACCATGATAGCCCACGAAATACGCACACCGGTATCCCTTATCATAGGACCTTTGGAGAAAATAATGAAATCTCCCGTGTCCCTGCCGTCTACAGTACGCGACGATCTGAATATTATTGACCGTAACAGCCAGCGTCTGCTGTTCCTGGTAAACCAATTGCTGGATTTCCGGAAGGTGGAACAGGAAGGAATGAAAATGAAGTTTGCTTCCCAAAATATCCACCAACTGCTCAAAGCGGTTTGTGAACGTTTCGAACCTTTCATCGCCCAACATGGAGCACGGCTTACTGTGAAATATCCTGAAGCAGATTTCACGGCTATAGTAGACAGTGAGGCGGTAACCAAACTAGTCAGCAATCTGTTGACCAATGCCAGTAAATACACAAAAGATGAAGTTACTCTTACCTGTATCGTACAGCCGGAACAACATACTTTTATAATCCGAGTGACAGATAACGGCATAGGGATCAGCAAAGAAGAACAAAAGAAGATATTCCATCCGTTCTATCAGGCTATGGATAACAAGCCGGGAACAGGTATCGGCCTCAGCATTGTCAAAAGTATCGTAGAATCACACAATGGCTGTATTGAAGTGGAATCCGAGGTTAACAAAGGATCATCTTTTATCGTAACGTTGCCTATAGAACAAGCACAAGTCCTGCCACAGGATACGGGCACATCACTATTGAACAACCCAGCCATTCCCGAAGGAATCTTGCAAGAGGACCTCTCCGGTTCTCCTATCAAACATAAACCAACCATGCTGATTGTGGATGATAATGAGGAAATGTTGAATTTCCTTTCGAGTAGTCTGGCTGATAAATACAGCATACTTACCGCAGAAGACGGTATAGAAGCACTGAATAAACTGAAAGAAAACGAAGTGACACTCATTGTAAGCGACTGGATGATGCCACGCATGGACGGAGTGGAATTCTGCAAAGCAATAAGGACTAACCAGGCTACCAGTCATATACCCTTCATCCTGCTAACGGCCAAGACAGATACCAACTCCAAGATAGAAGGTATGGATTGTGGTGCAGATGCCTACATAGAGAAACCTTTCTCCATGCAATACTTGGAAGCATGTATCAAGAATCTGGTAGACTTGCGTAATCTGCTGCGTCAGAAATTCTCGAAGATGCCGTTGGTTCCGCTGAACAGCATTGCCAATAATTCTATGGACGACAAGTTCCTTACCCGTATGAATGAAATCATAGAAGAGAATTTCTCCAATCCGGAATTATCCGTAGATTTCCTGGCCGAAAAATTGTGTATCAGCCGTTCGGGCCTGTTTGCCAAAATAAAGACATTGGCCAATATCACCCCTAATGAACTGATTCAAGTGGTACGTTTGAAAAAAGCAGCGATCTTGCTGGCAGAAAACAAATATCGCATCAATGAAATCTGTTATATGGTAGGATTCAATAATCCGTCTTATTTCTCCAAATGTTTCCAAAAACAGTTCGGCATGAAACCGGGGGAATTTGTAAACGGGAAAAGAGAAGAATAAAAACCAATCAAAAATCATTTCCTAAAAATAAAAAATCCGGTTTCCCCTTTTCAGAGAAACCGGATCCATGATGAACGAGTGGTTTTATTTCAATCAATAATTATTCTTCTTCACTTCGAAATAAGCTTGCGGATGCAGACATGCAGGACATACTTCAGGAGCTTCCGTACCTACATAAATGTAACCGCAGTTACGGCACTGCCATACAGTTTCTTCCGCTTTCTTGAATACTGTGCCTTCTTCCACATTCTTCAATAAAGCCAGATATCTTTCCTCATGCCCCTTTTCAGCTTCAGCGATTCTGCGATACATAGTAGCGATAGCAGGAAAACCTTCCTGATCGGCCACATCAGCAAAGTGAGGGTAATCAGTAGTCCATTCTTCATTTTCACCGGCAGCGGCAGCTTTCAAATTTTCCATAGTGGTACCAATGATACCTGCAGGATAGCTGGCAGTAATTTCTACCATACCGCCTTCCAACCATTTAAACATACGTTTTGCATGTTCTTTTTCCTGATCGGCTGTTTCTGTAAAAATAGCTGCTATTTGTTCATAACCTTCCTTCTTTGCTGTACTTGCAAAGTAAGTATAACGCATTCTAGCCTGTGATTCACCTGCAAATGAAGTCAGCAAGTTTTTCTCTGTCTGTGTACCTTTTACGCTTTTAGCCATAATTGTTAGTTTTATTAGTTAGTATTATTTGATCATCTGTTGATGACACAAAGATATATATTTTATTTCAAAATTGTATTCATTACAATTACGTTTTTATATTTAATTAAACGTTCACTTTATATAAAATAAACAAGAACACCTATATTTGTGTTCACAACAACATTAACATTTTCCATTATGAAAAACATCATCAAATTATTCACTTTTCCCCTCCTTACTATAATAGGATTTAATTCATGTGCGTCCATACCGTTAAAAATCGGAGAGTCTGAAAACAACTCCACTTACACTGTCAGCTATCTGTTTGAACATGACGGTTGCAAGGTATATCGTTTTTACGATAAAGGAAATTACGTTTACTTCACTACGAAAGGAGATGTAACCAGTATCACAAATGATTCTACCGCCCAACGCACCATTACCATCAACAAAACACCCTATGAATAACAAAAATACGAATTTAAATAGAATAATACCTTAATTTATACATTAATTTTATCTACTTTTGCAACTCGTTTAAAATCATAGCATAAAGTAGTTGACAAATGAAAGCATTTGAATTCAAACCGAAGCTCTTCACTACCCTACAGAATTATTCAAAAGAGAGCTTCATGGCCGACCTCATGGCCGGAATTATCGTAGGTATTGTTGCACTTCCACTGGCTATCGCATTTGGTATCGCTTCGGGAGTTTCCCCAGAAAAAGGCATCATCACTGCTATTGTAGCAGGATTTATCATCTCTTTATTAGGAGGAAGCAAAGTACAGATAGGCGGACCTACCGGAGCATTTATCGTAATTATCTATGGAATCATCCAAGAATACGGCATCAGCGGATTAACAGTAGCAACTCTTATGGCAGGAGTACTCCTTATTTTATTAGGTGTATTCAAGCTGGGAGCTGTTATCAAATTCATTCCTTATCCCATTATTGTAGGATTTACCAGTGGTATTGCCGTTACCATCTTTACGACACAGATTGCCGATATCTTCGGACTGAACTTCGGAGGAGAAAAAATACCGGGAGACTTCATAGGTAAATGGATGATGTATTTCCGTCATTTTGATACTGTTAATTGGTGGAACGCCATTGTCAGCATAGTCAGCGTCCTGATTATCGCACTGACTCCCCGGTTCTCAAAAAAGATTCCAGGTTCACTGATTGCCATCATTGTAGTAACCATTGCCGTGTACCTGATGAAAACATATGGCGGAATCACTTGTATCGACACCATTGGCGACCGTTTTACCATTCAGTCACAGCTGCCGGATGCAGTAGT
>PPYE01360219.1_pt1 | contig 14202 bp, 16 predicted proteins | sample 1559881 | NCBI WGS metagenome assembly PPYE01 (sample SAMN08240022, study PRJNA423297) | Human gut metagenome, whole genome shotgun sequencing project.
TTCGCTATCCGTGAAGGTGGACGTACTGTAGGATCAGGACGTGTTGCTACAATCATCGAGTAATCACTGACTAATATATATTGAGTACCGTAAGGTACATTGTGTCCAAGCGTAAGATACCCCGGAACCGTAAGGTTTCCGGGGTTTTTCTGTACTCTAAGAAAAGAATTATTCGTAAATTTATCAGATTAGTAATAGTGAAACATTTATCAGCAAGATGAAATACAGATAAATTTATAATTGAAAAATAAGACCAGCGGTGCCAAAACGGTGCCAAAAAGAAACTCCTGCGAATGTTTGCTATTCACAGGAGTATTTTTTTACCAGCCTTTGATCTGTTTGATTTGTTCAGCACGTTCTGGATCACGATGATATTGTAATTTCAGACGGATAGTTTCCACAACTTCCTGTCTGGATTCATCATCAAGCTGATAGAACGATGTAAGCAGATTATCTACATCAGGCATACTGTTCTTACCGAAAAGGTACATCAGCGGATACATAGAATTTTTTAAGTAAGTCTTTACACGACTTGCGTCTAATGCTCCGTTCAAACCGTCTGGAAGTGTAGGATAAATCTCTTCTTCCTTAATTGTGCCAGAAAATGGACTGGCAGAACATATCTCATTCACATCAATTTGCAATTCATTCGCAAGTCTTAATGCAAAATCAAATCGAATATTGGAATCTTTTTGAATAATTGAATATAAGGTTGTAGCACTGATTCCGGTTGCCTTTGCAATTTTGCGGACATTTGTGCCTTTTTCATCAAGATATTTCTTTAAATTTTTACCGTCACCCATAGAATCCTCCTTTTTCATATATTAGAAAATTACGAAAAACATAAATCTATAAAATATCATAACACAGACGTGGAATAAAATAAAGAAAAAATAGTGTACGAAGTTCGTAAAAATGTGTTTACGAAATATTGACAACGATAGAAATACATGATATTATCAATTTACGAAAATCGTACAGATATAGAAATACAGTAAACGTATTCTATATCTGGAGAGGAAAGGAGGAGGCAATATGGCAAGTTACAATTATATGATGAGTGCTGATGAAGTGGCACAGGAATTAAACTGCTCAAAATCTCATGCCTATAAACTGGTGAAAGCTATGAATAAAGAATTATCTGCACAGGGATATATTACGATGGCTGGAAGAATACCAAAGGCGTTTTGGGCAAAAAAGATGTATGGCTATGAAATAGCAGAAAATTAGGGAGGATCAATATGGCTTACAGAGAAAAAGACACAAAAAAATGGACAGCCCAGTGGTTTGAGACAAATGTCATGGGTGAGAAGAAAAAACGCAGAAAGCGTGGATTTGAAACAAAGCGAGAAGCATTGGAGTTTGAACGAAGCAAAAAGTTGAGCAATGAGCGAAGTATGGATATGAAGCTGAGCGATTTTATTGAGATTTATTTTTCAGACAAACAAAATGATCTGAAAGATCGAACAATCAAAAATAAAAGATATATGATGCAACAGCATATCGTTCCATACTTCGGAAATCAGATGATGAGTGAAATCAAGGCTTCACAGATTATTCAGTGGCAGAATGAAATTCAGAAAAAAGGCTATTCAGATTCTTATTTGAGAATGATTCAGAATCAGTTGACCAGTCTGTTTACACATGCAGCTAAAATCTATGACTTGCCGGTTAATCCATGCAAGAAAGTGAAACGAATGGGAAATTCAGATTCAAGAAGTTTGAACTTCTGGACACTGGACGAGTACAAACAGTTTATACAGACAATGGAGCCGGGAACAAGATATTATCTTATGTTTGAGATGCTGTTCTGGACTGGATGCAGGATCGGGGAGCTGCTTGCGATTACAAAAGCTGATATCAATTTTGAAAAGAATCAGCTTAGTATCAATAAGACTTATTACCGGACAGGAATGCAGGATATTATCACAGAACCGAAAACAAAACAGTCCTTTCGGACAATCGAAATTCCGGAATTTCTGAAAGAGGAAATTAAGGAATTTGTAGATGGTCATTACGGAATGCCGGATACAGAAAGATTATTTCCGGTTGTTCAGGAAGCGGTACAGCATAAGATGAAACGGCAGATTGAGCTGGCAGGAGTGAAGAAAATTCGAGTGCATGATATCAGGCACAGCCATGTGGCTTATCTTATTGAGAAAGGTGTGGAACCGTTATTGATTCGGGACAGATTAGGTCATAAAGATATTCGTATCACATTGAACACTTATGGACATCTTTATCCAAATCAGCAGAGAAAGATTGCAAATCTTCTGGATAATGAAAATGGAAATGCTGTTACCGGATTGGGAGAAGAAAGAGATGAATGTTGAAAAGGCAAAAGAAAAAGCCCAGATAAATAATCTGAGCAAGTTCTCTGATAATCAGATTCACTGATATACCATCTTGGCAGATTCAGTATATCACGAATCGGGAAATACGACAATTCCCGAATATCTGTTCATTAGAGACTTGCCCGGAAGGGCAGGAGGAGATGATGGAATGAATATGAATGAAAAAAATAAAATTGAGAATTGTAGAATAGAACCAAAACTGAAACTGATCAATATGGATTCAGTAGAGGTGGAACAGGTAGAATGGCTGCTTTATCCGTTTATTCCTTATGGAAAAGTGACCATTATACAGGGAGATCCAGGAGAAGGCAAGACAACGATGGTACTTCAGATTATTGCAAAACTGACCAGAGGAGAGCCGATTCTTCCTGTTACTGATAAAACGAAAACAAAAGAAAAACGAAGTGATGAAGTCGATAGTGAGAATGAAGATTTAGATGCTGAAGATAATATGCAGGAACAGTCTTCTGTGTCACCTGTAAATGTAATCTATCAGACAGCAGAAGATGGACTTGGAGATACTATCAAACCCAGATTACTTGCTGCAGGTGCAGATTGTTCAAAGGTGCTGGTGATTGATGACAGTGACCAGCCACTGACAATGGCAGATGTCAGATTGGAAGAAGCAATCGTGCAGACAAAAGCAAAAATGGTTGTTCTTGATCCGATACAGGGCTTTCTGGGAGCGGACGTAGATATGCACAGGGCAAATGAGATCAGACCACTGATGAAGCGTATCGCAGTGCTGTCAGAAAAATATCACTGTGCAGTTATTTTAATCGGTCATATGAACAAAAACAGCAACGGCAAATCTTCTTATCGAGGACTTGGCTCCATTGATTTTCAGGCTGCTGCAAGAAGTGTTCTGATTGTCGGGCGAGTGAAAGATGAACCGGAAGTAAGAGTGGTATGTCATACGAAGAGTTCTCTTGCACCGGAAGGAACGTCCATTGCATTCAGACTGGATAAGAATAATGGGTTTGAATGGATTGGAGAATATGATATCAGTGCCGATGAACTTCTTAATGGAGACGGAAGAGGACAGAAAAGTCGGAAAGCAAAAGAATTTCTCCTTGAGATACTGGCAAATGGAGGAATGACTCAGAAGAAAATTGCAGAAGAAGCAGAAGCCAGAGGAATCAAAAGTAAAACGCTATGGAACGCCAAACGGGAACTTGAAATTGATTCCGTAAAACGTGGAAAGCAATGGTATTGGATGTTGCCAGAATAAAAATGGAAGATGGCAAGATTACCATTTCTTAAGAAGAGGGGATCTTGCTACCTTGAAAGGAGAATAGATGCAAAATAAAAGTGTACAGATTCCATACGAGTTATTCTTTCAGCTCTTGCAATATTTTTTGATGGATAACTACGATGGTGAAGAAATAATACGGTTGGGATTGGAGAAAAAACTGGATGCAATGGTGAATCGTGAAGTATACAGCAAATCCAAAACAGCACCAACGGAAGAAGAAAGAGAAAAGTTCCGGAAGGAATATCTGGACAGACGGGGAATACCGGAGAACTTTCGATGGTAAAGGTTCTTTCTGAACACTTTATTACAGGAGCGTGTCACGCACCTGTAGATAGCAGACAAGGAGAATGTTGGTAAGGTGTAGTCGGGAGTTGACTGGCGTAGAAGAGAATTTTCAAAAGGGAGCCCTGATTCAGGGCGCCCCTGCGGAAACGGTAGATGAAAGGAGATTGGCACAATGAGAGAAGGAAGATTAGGATATAACAGTTATAACAAAAGATATGGATTATTATCATCAGATCTATGGATTGATACAGGATTTCACTGTGGAGAATGCCTGGAAGTGTTGCTTGATGATGAATGGGTTCAGACCAGAATGGAAATGAATCCTGCAAGAGAATGGTATCTTGTAGGGACACCGTATTGTGGTGATTTGGAATATATTCGGGCAAGGATACCGGAGTAAAGGTCTCTGTACCCCCGGAGGGCGCAAGGGTACTTTTGATGGACGGTACGGCTGTCGAAAGTGCTTTTGCGTTACTTTTGACAAAAGTAACAAAACCGCCGTATCCGGCGAATATTTCTTTTTATACTATAGCTGGCAAAGATACAAATTTATGTGCCATGTCTGGCACTGGTTTTAGAAAGCGGGGTGAGGAATATGACGATGAAACGAACAATCAGTGGTATGATCGGGACAGGGTCTCTGGCTCATAACAGACGAGATTTTATAGCAGAAAATGTTGATCCAGACAGAGTGCAATTAAATATTTGTTACCGGAATGAGAATCTGAAAGAAGTCTATAAAGAGCTGTTTGATGAAGCTGTAGAACGGTATAATGTCGGGAAAAGAAAAGATCGGCAGATTACAAATTATTATGAAAAGATTCGCCAAGGAAAACAGGAAAAGTTGTTCCATGAAGTGATTTTCCAGATTGGAAACCGAGAAGATATGGCTGTTGGAACAGAAGCAGGAGATCTGGCTGTAAACGTACTGGATGAGTATGTAAAAGATTTCCAGAAACGGAATCCGACACTTCGGGTATTTAGTTGCTATCTGCATCAGGATGAGGCTACTCCACATCTCCATATTGATTTTATTCCTTATGTGACGGACTGGAAAGGAAAAGGAATGGATACCAGAGTTTCACTGAAACAGGCATTAAAAAGTCTTGGATTTCAAGGTGGAAATAAGCATGATACGGAACTGAATCAGTGGATAAATCATGAAAAAGAAGTTCTGGCAGAGACTGCAAAGCAGTATGGAATTGAATGGGAACAGAAAGGTACTCATGAGGAACATCTGGATGTCTATAACTTCAAGAAAAAAGAACGGAAAAAGGAAGTACAGGAATTGGAGCAGGAGAAAGAGCATCTAACTGCTGAAAAAGAAGAATTAACAGCACAAATTGCAGAATCCAGAGCAGATATCCAGAATTTAAAAGACGATAAGGAACAGGCAATCAAGGCGAAGCAAGAAGCAGAACAAAAGGCAGGGAGCGCAGAAAAAGAACTAAAAAGCCTGGAAGATCGCAGAGAACAGCTACAACCGATTATGGATAGTGTGAGCAAAGAAATCAAAGAATATGGAACGGTTAAAATGTTACTGCCGGAGGCGGGCACGCTAGAACGGGCAGTAACCTATCGAGATAAAAAAATTAAACCACTGTTTCTTCAAATAAAGAATAAGGTTGCTGTAATGGCGGCTCAGGTTAAAGAACTTACGAAAGAGGTGGAAGGTTGGAAGAGAAAATATCAAAAGGTGAAACAAAAATATAATGCTATTCAGAGAGAACTGGATGATATACGTAAAGATAATCAGAAATTGTCAGAAGAAAAAGATATATTACAAGGTGTTTCTGATAGGTATGATCGTGTTGTGCGTGTTCTTGGAATAGAAACTGTAGATACAGCAGTACAGCAGGATATTCAAAACGAGAAAGTCCTGGAAGAAAAGCGACGGATGGAACAAATGCCGAAGGGAAATATTCATGAAAGATTGGCATGGGGAATGAAAAAAAGCGAGATGGAGAATCAGCAGCGTAAGAAAACTAAATCAAAAAACAGAGAAATGGAGAGATAAGATTATGGAAACACACATTTATGATGAAAAGAACGGATTAAGCTATACTTTGCATGGAGATTATTATTTGCCGGATTTGGTATTGAATGAAGAAGAACCGATATATGGGAAATATGGAATGCTGAGGAAACAGTTTCTGAAGGAACACAGATTAGCAAAATATCAATATTTGTTGTTGACTGGAAAGCTGACGGAACACCTGAATCAAATTGATCAGGAGAGCAGAGAGCAGGTGGAAATGCTTATGGAACAGATGGCAGAAAAACAGGGCGTAACTGAAGAATTAAAGGTACAGAATCGGACGAAGTGGGTTAGACTGATGAATAATATAAAAGCTAGTGCAGAAGAAATGGTGTTGAAATCTATTCACCTAAACACGGATATGCTGTCATGCAGTTCATTGAAGAAAAAACAGGTGGGCGGCTTTCATTGGGAGCAGGCACTTTATATGGTGCATTAAATTCAATGCTGGAAAAGGGATGGATTGAGCTTTTCGGAGATAGTGAAGGTAGAAAAAAAGAGTATCTTATCACTGTAAAAGGAAAGGAGATAGCTGAAAAAGAACTTATCAGACTTCGTGAACTTGTAGGTATTGCAAGCGGAATTGTAGGAGGTACACTATGAGCAAAAAGTGTTATCGTTTTTTTGGTGGGCTATTAACGGTACAGAAAAACTGGCTGAATAAGATGGCTGAAAAAGGTTATCGCCTTATTCGAACGGGAAAATTACTCTATGAATTTGAAAAATGTAAGCCAGGTCAAGTTCAATATTGCGTGGAGTTTATAGGACAAAAATCAAAAGCTAATGCTGAAGATTACCATGATTTCTTGGAAGAAATGGGATATTCCGTATTCTATAAAAATATCAATCTTAATTATTCTGTTGGTAAAGTTCGCTGGCGTCCGTGGGCTGAAATTGGCGGTCGTGTTGCAACAAACACTACAACATTTAACAGGGAATTGCTGATTGTAGAAAAAGAAAATGATGGAAAACCTTTTGACCTTCATACGTCCTATGAAGATAGGGCAAATTATTACAGTAATTTGCGAAATCCCTGGCTTTTATTAATGCTTATGCTCGCGGTATTTGCTACTGTAAATCGGTCTGTTATTTTAGGCATAGTTGCTGTGATTTTTCTAATCCCTGTCATTATATACCAGTTGCAAATTATGAAAAATAGGCATGAAGCGAAGATGAAGGAGTGGTGATTCAGGATAACAAGGTTGGTTTAGTTGATGCAATGTAATACACTGTCGTTTGAGGGTTAGTAGCTCGTTCTTAAACTTGTGGGCAGTTTGTTGCTGATGATATAAATATTAGAGAAAATTAATTGAAAGTTAAAAAAAGAAAGTAATAAGTAAACAAAGGCTCAATTGTAAACATGTATTGGGAACGCTATAATGGAAATAAGGACAGGAGGTGTGAACAATGCGTATTGGTGAGCAGATAAAAAACTATCGAAAAACTGCGGGATTAACACAAGAACAGGTGGCAAATTATCTGGGTGTTTCTACTCCAGCGGTAAATAAATGGGAAAAGGGAAATACATATCCCGATATCTCATTACTTCCAGCTTTGGCACGACTATTGAAAATTGATATGAATGAATTGTTTTCGTTTCATGAAGAATTGACAGAAAAAGAGATTGGACAATTTGTGAATGAACTTTCGGAAGTTTCATTGGACAGCTTTACAGAGGCTTTCGAGATGGCATCTCGTAAAATACAGGAGTATCCTCATTGCGACTTATTAATATATACGATCGCAACCGTTCTGAACGGATCTTTGACTTTGTCAGATCTTAATGACGAAGAACGAATGGAATATAATACAGCTATTATTGAGTGGCTGGAACGAACAGCAGATAGTCAGGATGAAAGAGTGAGAAATTCAAGCGTTTTTATACTTGCAACAAAATATGTCCAAATGGAGAAATATGAAGAAGCAAATGCCCTTTTGAAAAAAATTCCTGATACTGTAATTGATGCAACGATTATGAAAACAAGTGTATTAGCACATCAGGAAGGAACAGATACTGCTGCATTATTCTTAGAAGGGAAATTGCTACAGGCAGTTATCAATATCCAAAGCTACTTGTATAAGTTAATAGAAATGGAAGAAGAGACAGGAAATCATGATAAAGCAGAGAAAATTGCTGAGATTACAGATCACATGATATCATTGTTTGGACTATGGAATTATGGCAACACAGTTCCATATCTGCTGATTGCTGGATATCGAAAAGATGTAGAAAAATGTATCCAGTTAATTAAGCGATTATTAAGTGAATCACAGAAGCCTTGGAATATGACACAATCCCCTTTGTATTACAGGTATGAAGATACTGCACAGGGAAAAGCTTTTTCGGGACTTGGAAAAAATTTTGTTCGTGAATTGTATTCGGAAATTGAAAATAAGAAAGAGTATGAATTCTTGAGGGGGAATAAGGAACTCGAATCAATTTTTGAGGAACACTTGAAATAGGTTGTAAAAATGTATGGAAATAGATGTAGTTGAGAAAGAAGAAAATTTTTGACATTTCCACAGATGCGTGCTAATATGATTATAGAAAAAGAGTGCTACCGATAGACGGTTAGTCCACATACTTATTGATTACAAAAATAACCGTTCAGTTTGCAGGCTGGGGCGGTTATTTTTGTGGTTTATGATTATCTTTGCCTAATGTATATCCGATACTAAAGCAGGTTAAGCCGAAGCTCACTACTGCTATGAAGTCCACAATACTCATTGGCTTAGCCCTCCTTTCCACTGGATTCCTTTACAGGTTTCTATGTAATCAGAGGGTCACAGTCCCTCTGGAGAAGGACTAACCGCCTACCGTTATGGTAGCACCCATGTTTCGATTATAACAGTTAAAAATTACCGGTGCAATATAAAGTTGGTAGAGAAGTATCTAGTATCTACAGAAGAGAATCGGTTTGAGTATTCTCCGGTGCCAAAACGGTGCCAAGAAATCAGGCAAATCAAAATAGGTGGTGCAATTCAGCTGTTTTTCACTGTATTTTGGAGAGAAAACCATAAAAAATATGAGATAAAACGGGATTAAAGTATCGTACCGTAAGGCTTCCGGGGTATTTTTACGAAAAATATTCATAAAATTTCTGTTTTATGGATTCAAGAAATACCAGAATTCATGCCCCTGGCATACGATATATCTTTCCAGCCATTCATTAAAAGGGATATTAAAACGATCAGTATCTGGAGCTGGATAGCATAGGTAATCGTCTCTGCCTTCTGATACAGCCTGAAGATCCATGGTTATATCGCCGATGTCCTGTAAGCAAAGAACAGGAAGATGATATGTAAACTCCGGATCAGATAAAATAGGCGTACTATTCCAAGATTCCTTTTCTTTGAGCGCTCTTTTTAAAGAATAAATGGTACAGCTGACTAAAGAACTGCCTTCCTCTCCGCAAAAAAGTTCCATGCCATTTGAGCAGGATAAAAAAGCTTTGTATGAGGCAGGAAGTTTCATATTGGGAAAATATTTTTCAAACAGCTGAAATTCTTCAGGTGTTACAGGAGGGTTAAATTTATGAGTTACTTTTATAGGTTCATCGCCTAAATGCCACTGATAGACCCATCCATTATTTTCCATTTCATATTTTAGATTGTTGAAAATTCTGTAGATTGCACGGATGTCTTCCATTACATATATGCTCCTTGATCGATGTGATATTGTAAAGATTTATATGTCTGCTTTATTTGATAACGGAGAGTAATTATAGCATGCTTAAAAGTTTTTTCAATGCTTTTTTGTGCAGAATTTACCAAAATCCTCTCGACTTTATACCACGTTAATGCTATACTTATACAGTTGTTTAACGTTTTAAAGCAAAAAATAAAAGTGAAAATACAGGAAAGAAGATAGAAAATGAAGATCGTTGTATGTATGAAGCAGGTACCGGCAACTTCCAAGGTTGATATCGATCCGGAAACCGGTGCCATGAAACGAATGTCCGGTGAGACAAGGACTAATCCATATGATCTGTTTGCATTGGAAACAGCCCTTGCGATCCGGGAAAAAACAGGCGGAACTGTAACCGTTCTTACTATGGGACCGCCTCAGGCGGAAGAGATGATCCGGGATGCTTATACCATGGGTGCTGATGAGGGCGTGATTCTTTCAGACCGAAAATTTGCGGGAGCGGATGTTCTGGCAACCTCTTATGCGTTAGCACAGGGAATCCAGGTGATCGGCGGTGCAGATCTGATCATCTGCGGAAGACAGACCACAGATGGTGACACAGCCCAGGTTGGTCCGGCCATTGCAGAGCATCTGACCATCCCACATGCTGCATGGGTAGCTGAGATCATGGACGTTAATGAAAAAAGCATTCAGGTCCGTCAGGATCTTGTCAGTGTTTCTCAGGTTTCCGAGATTCCGTATCCATGTCTGCTGACTATTGATAAGGATACCTGCGTGCCACGTCTGCCATCCTATTTGTTAAAGAAGGCAACTGCAGACCGTCCGGTACGGATCTTAAGCTTTGAAGATATGCCGGATCAGGATCTGAGCCGTTACGGACTGATCGGTTCCCCCACCTCTGTGGAAAAAATGTTTGCGTGGAATTGTTGTAGGCGATGCCTGTCGTATGTGTGGGCTTTGTGTTCGTAACTGCCCGGAGAAAGCTATCCGGTTTGAGCAGAAGGCGAAATCCTTTGACAAGGATAAATGGAAAAACTTTCTTATCTATGTGGAGCAGGAGAGAGGAGAGATTCATCCGGTTACCTTTGAGCTGATCGGAGAAGCGAGAAAGATGGCTGTCAAAGTCGGTTATCAGGTTAACTGTGTGATCGTCGGAGGAAAAGGAACAAAGGAAAATGCGGAAAAGCTTCTGCCGTATGGCGTAGACAATGTGTACGTATATGAGCATGAAGGCTTCGAAGGCTTCCGCGCAGACTGTTATACAGACGCAGTTGCAGACTGTATCGCAGCAAACAAACCAAGCTCTGTGCTGATCGGAGCTACTGCGCTGGGGCGTTCCCTTGCACCGAGGCTTTCCACCAGATTCCATACGGGACTGACTGCAGACTGCACAACTCTGGATATCCGTTCCAACACCGATATGATCCAGATCAGACCGGCTTTCGGCGGAAATATCATGGCTCAGATCGGCATCACCAAATCACGGCCACAGTTTGCCACGGTCCGTTATAAGGTTATGGACAAGGCAGAAAAAATAAAAAACCCGCATGGTCAGGTGGTCGTATGTCCGGTAAATGAAAAAATGGCAGATTCCAGGATCAAGATTCTGTCATCCAGGGTCATTGATAAGGTAAAGAGCCTTGAGGAAGAGGATGTTCTGGTAGTAGCAGGCCGTGGTGTCCGGAATGAAAAGGATGTGGAAATGTGCCGGGAACTGGCAGATGCCCTTGGCGGACAGCTTGCCTTCACCCGCCCTATGGTAGAAAACGGATTCGGAGATGTTGCACATCAGATCGGACTTTCCGGAAGAACTGTCCGTCCGAAGCTGATCATCACTTGCGGCGTATCCGGTGCTATCCAGTTTACCTCCTGCATGACAGGATCTGACTGTATCGTAGCGATCAACAATGATTCGGAGGCACAGATCTTTAATGTTGCAGATTACTGCATCGTGGATGATCTGTATCAGGTTGTACCGGAGCTGACAGAGCTGATAAAGAATCGGAAGGAGGATTAAGTCATGGCATATCCCTATAAAAAAATGACTTCAGAAGATTTTGACTACATCCGTTCTGTGACTGCTTCAGATCGTGTATGGGTCGGCGATGAGATCGCAAAAGAATATTATCGTGATGAGATGCCGGAGTACGGAGTTTTTCCTCCGGAGCTTTATGTGGAGGTTTTAAATAAAGAAGAGATCTCAGCCATCATGGCTTACGCATATAAAGAAAATATCCCGGTGGTATGCCGTGGCGCAGGAACCGGACTTGCAGGCGGAGCAACCTGTAAATATGGTGGAATTATGCTTTCTGTGATGCGCATGAACAAGATCTTTCCGATCGACAGAAAGAACCAGACCATCACAGCGGAGCCGGGAGCACTTCTCATCGATATCCAGGCAGCCGCTGCAGCAGGAGGACTTTTTTATCCGCCGGATCCGGGCGAAAAAACAGCTTCCATCGGCGGCAATGTTATCACAAATGCCGGTGGTATGAAGGCGGTACGATATGGACTGACCAGGGATTTCGTCCGCTGTATCGAGGCAGTTATGCCGGATGGTTCCATCATGAATTTTTCATCCAACGTTGTGAAGAACACAACGGGATATGATGTAAAAGATCTGGTGATCGGCTCAGAGGGAACCTTATGTATCCTGACTCAGGTAACGCTGAAGCTTCTTCCCGCACCGACCTGCACCTGTACTCTTGTAATGCCGTTCAGGAGTCTTGAGGAATGTGCAGACATGGTCCCGAAGGTTCTGGAGCTGCCGTTTGTGCCAACAGCCATCGAGTTTCTGGAAAGAGAACTGATCGATATCGTAGAACGTAATCTGAACAAAATGTTCCCAGTAAAACAAGGAGAAGCAGTGCTGATCGTTATGTATGATGCTTCCAGTAAGCAGGAACTTGACAGCGCAGTAGAGGCAGCAGCGGAAGCAGCCCTGGCAAACGGAGCCCTGGACTGCTGTATCGCAGGCACACCGGAGCGTGCCGGAGCCGTATGGAGTGTCCGGGGCGGGATCCTGGAAGGAATGAAAGCAGATTCTATCGCACAGGAGGAGTGTGACGTAGTTGTTCCGCGTGCAAGGATCGCAGAGTATGTAAAAGCAGCCAAAAAGATCGCAAGTGCACATGGCATCCGTGTAGAGCCCTGCGGACATTGCGGAGACGGAAATATCCATACAGAGATGCTCCGTGGACCGGAAATGAGTGACCAGGAGTGGAAGGAAGCCACTCACGCAAGTCTGGTAGAGCTTTATGCACTGTCCAAGGAACTGGGCGGACAGCTTTCCGGTGAGCATGGCATCGGAAACGGACGTCTGGAATTTCTGGAAGAATTTGCGGGACCGAGAATGATCGCTCTTTATAAAGCCATCAAGCTGGCTTTCGATGATAAACTGATCCTGAATCCGGGAAAAGTCATCGAATATAATAAATAAAAAATGGGGGAAAGAGAGATGAGTCAGAATAAATCATTACAAAGTAAAATGCCTCTGGCTATGGGACTTGCGTTCGTCGCATTTACCACACAGTTCGGAGGCGGATTCGCATCAGGAGCGCAGATCTATCAGTACTTTATCAACTACGGTATCTGGTGTCTGATCCTGCCGGCAGTGACACAGGGATTGTATGCACTGTTTTTCTGGTATGGAATGCGCTACGCATACAAACACAAAACCTACGATTACAGAAGCTTTTCCGACAGTCTTTACGGAAAAACAAAACCGGTTATGTCCAATCTCTATGAGATCTGTTACCTGATCATGATCGGAACTGCATCTGCAGCAGCCTTTGCAACCGGCGGTTCCACACTGCAGACACTGTTCGGGATCCCATACTGGCTCTGTACACTGATCATTGCAGCATTTATCTTTGTGATCGCACTTTTCGGAACCAATGTTGTAAGAAAATGTGCTTCTACATTAAGTGTGCTGATCATCATCGGTCTTGTACTGGTACTTGTTCCGAATATCATTGCACAGTGGGGAGATATCACAGCTTCCATCCATACTATGTCCTCCGGAGAAATGACTGTACTTTCCTCCGAGAGCGGAGCCTTTGGACCGGCCCTCTATTCAGCAGTCCTTTATTTCTTCTTCCAGCTGGCATCTGTTTCTGTTATGTACCAGCACATGGAGGATGTAACGGACGAAAAACAGATCAACAAAGCAGCGATCTGGATGTTTGTATGCAATTTCTGTGCAATGGAGCTTTCCATCCTCGGACTTCTTGCCATTGCATATGTAAGTAAACTGGCATCTGCATCGGTACCGATGCTGGTACTTGTCCAGAACGGTGTAGGCGCCGGTATCCTGACACCGATCATTTCTCTGCTGATCATCCTTGGAGCTATCTCCACAGCAGTAAATATGATCTCTGGTATTGTGACCCGCTGTGTAAATGCAGTGGAGCGCCGTATGGACAGCCCGGAGAAAAAAGCGCAGGGACACCTTGGAAGAAATGCAGTTTTTACAGCAATCTTTACATTCCTGGCATTTGCCATCGCACAGTTCGGTCTGATGACAGTTGTTAAGAAGGGATATGCATACCTTGGATATGCGGCGTTTATTACATTGTTTGTACCGTTTGTTGTACATGCCGTTGCGACAAAGGGAAAAGAG
>PPYE01454304.1_pt1 | contig 14197 bp, 2 predicted proteins | sample 1559881 | NCBI WGS metagenome assembly PPYE01 (sample SAMN08240022, study PRJNA423297) | Human gut metagenome, whole genome shotgun sequencing project.
GCCGGGGGCTGCCTTCGACAGCCGGCAAAGCGAAGATGGAACTCTCCGCCGATCTCGCCGCCGCCAAAAAGGTGCTGGAGGAAGAAAAGGGGGAACTGGCACTGTTGGAGCAGCAGGTAGACCGGACCACACAAAAGCATGTTGCCATGCGCACCGAGATACGCAACCTGAAAGAGCAGATGTCCGGCATGAAGGAGGGCACGGAGGAATACACCGCCGCCATGCGGAAGCTGGGTGACCTGCAAGACCGTATGGGAGACATCAACACCCAGGGACGCATATTCTCGGACGACAACAAGAATATCAAGGCGACCATGGATGCCATCTCCGGACTGACCGGAGTGATGACGGCAGGCGTGGGCGCAGCATCGCTCTTCGGCATGGAAGAAGAGAAGCTGGCGAATATACAGACCAAACTACAGGCGGTCATGGCGGTCACTATGGGTGTGCAGCAGGTGGCCAATACCTTGAACAAGGACAGTTATTTTACCCATGTGCTGCTGGCCAAGGGGAAAGATATGCTGACAGCCGCCAATACACGGTTGGCGGCAGCGTTGGGCATTTCCAATGTAGCTGCACAAGCTTTGATGGCGACACTGACACTGGGATTGTCTGTCGCCATTACAGCCGCCATCGTGCTGTGGAACAAATATAGCGACGCGCAAGAGAAAGCAGCCGCTAAAGCCAGGGAACGGCTGGAAATAGAAAAAGACGGACGGGCACAAATGATTCAAAGCCGGGTGGAACTGGACAATATCATCGACTCACTGAAAGAGTTCAACGGCACTAAGGAACAGGAAAATGCGAAGGTTAAAGAGCTGAACGGCAGATACGGAGAAGCCTTCGGGTATTATAAGACCGTGGCCGAATGGTATGATGTGTTGGCACAAAAAAGCGAGACCTACATACAGCTGCTGTTTTTACAGGCAAAAGCCCAAAGTCTGGTCAATAAAGCGGTGGAGGCAGACGAACAGGTAAACGAGGTGGAAGCCACTCCGGAGAGCAACTATGATACGTGGTGGGGTGCCGGAGGCAAGGTGGACCGTTTCTTCTCCCGGAGCAAAGACACAGGCGGCGCGAAAAGAGCCAAAGAGATGGCAAAACGTGAGAGGGAAGAGATTCGGGACGCTTATCTGGAGGAAGCGAAAGCGCTTCAGAAAGAAATGGCGGAAATCAGAAAAACAAGCGGACTGGGCGGTCATGCAGAACCGGACAAGAATACTCCGGCCGGAAGGACAAACAGAGTGGACAGGACAGCGGAAGCCGAACTGAACGCCCGCAGGAAAATAGAGGAGATGACCATCGCCCTGATGGAAGAGAGCGAAGCCAAGAAGAAAGCACTGGCACGCAAGCATTTCGACGACGAACTGGAACGCATCAACCGGGAAGAACAGGAACGGACGGCCGCATTGAAAGAGAACCGGAAGAACGGACTGGCAGTCACACCCGAACAGACAGCGGCCGTCTCGGAACAGGCAAAGCAACAGCGCAAACTGGCATCCGAACAATATATCAAGGACTACTATGCCGTAGAAAAAGAATACGCCGACAAAAGCAGGAAGCTGAAGGAGGACGAGGCGCAGTCATGGATTGACTACAACAAGGAGTTCGGTAATTACCAGGAGAAACGCGCCGCCATTATTCAGGATTACGGAAACAGGATAGCCAATGCCGCAACCGGAGGAGAGAAAGCCGCACTGAAAGCGCAGGAAGACAAGGCCGTGAATGACCTGGACAAATCCATGCTTGAAAAATCCGACTTGTGGACACGTCTTTTCAGCGACGCGGAGAAGCACACATCGGCTTATATAGAGAAAACGATTAGAGAGACACAGCAGCTGCTGGACTACATCAACAAAGTGGAAGGTGCCAGACTGCCCTCCGGCATTTCCGAAGATTACATCAAGTCATTGAAGCCGGATGAGCTGAAAGCCATCATGACGGCTCTGATCAGACAGCGGGACATATTGAACCAGCGCAATCCGTTCAAGCAGCTGTTGGACGGATTCAAAGACCTGAAGGCAGCCGGCAAGGACGTGGAAAAGCAGTTTGAAGCAACACAGAGTATCATCGAGGGAATGAACGGCGCATCTTCCATCATCGGGCAAGTGGGTGACGCCATGGACTCATTGGAGGTCAAGGCCAGTTCCGCTTTCGGTAAGGTCTCGGATATACTGAACAGTACCGCTACCATGGCGCAGACAGGAGCGAGCATCGGAGGTCCGCTGGGAGCTGCCATTGGCGGAGCGTTGGGGATAGCCTCCAGCTTGTCCGGCATGTTTGGTGCGGACTATTCCGGATACAACGAGATGGTAGCCAAATATGACGTGTTGCTGGATGTGTGGGATGAATTGCTCGACAAGAAGAGAGCCTACATCAAAGAGTCGTATTCTACGGAAGCGGTCAAAGCCGGGGAAGAGGCTTTGGGACTGCTGGACGCCGAAGAAGAGGTAAACAAGCGTTTGGCCGAGGCCCGTTTAAGTTCTGGCAAAAGTATAGGAAGCCATTCTGTCGGATACAGAATGTGGAAGGGGTCATACAAATGGGAAGGAAAGAACTGGCGTAATGTCAATCAGGAAGTAACCCGGGGACTGGAGAAGGCAGGACTGGGCAATGTGCAATTCAGCAACATGAACGACATGCTGGACATGACGGCCGGACAACTTGAATGGATAAAGACAAACTATAGTGGTCTTTGGTCGGTAATGGACGGTGATTTCCGCCAGTACCTTGACAATATTATCCAATACGGGGAAGCCGAGAAGGAAATCATAGAATCGGTTAAGGAACAGATTACCGGCATCTCGCTGAACGAATTCGAAAACAGTTACCTGAGTATGATGAGTGATTTGGACAGCACCAACGAAGACTTTGCCGACAATTTGGAAAAATACCTGCGCACTTCCATTTTCCGCTCACTTATAGCAGAAAAATACAAAGGACAAATAGATGCTCTGTACAACAGCTTTTACGAGTACGGCAAGGACGGACTGGATGAGAGTGAAGTGGAAAAATTACGCAAGCAACAGCAAGAATTGTCGGAGGCCATGTTGGCGGAGAGGGAAAACATGATGAAAACGTTCGGCTGGAACAGCGGAAACGACACTACAGCCTCACAATCCGGAAGAAGCGGAGCAGTGACGACCCTCACCGAAGAAACAGGCGGAAAGATAGAAGGCACGCTGAATGTAATGGCCGACCATCTTGTCGGAATGGATGACAATATCAAGGATATCAGCAAGAATTCCTACGAATCCATCGGCCTGCTGTCACGGATAGCCGACAATACGGCCTACTGCAAGATGCTGGGGCCGCTGCTGGAAATCATGGAACGATGGGAGTCAAACCGATTCAAAATAACAATGTGAATATGACGGACTTTACAGGACATACGAGTATAAACGGCAAGGACGCATGGACGGAGTACGGTGCGTATCTCTGCGAGACTTCGGCATCGGAGCACACCAACATGGACGAGCTTCGCAAAATGCCGAAGATGAAAGCCTATATCGCCGTATCGTTTCGCGAACGGAACGGAGAGCAACTGCCCGACACGCTGCCCTCACCTTGTTTTGAGGCGGCAGACCGCACCCTGCAATTCATGGTCACGGGCAGCACGAAGGAATTGCTGGAGTCGCATTACACGGCTTTACTGGCGACACTGAAATCGGGCTGGCTGCTTTTCAAGCTGAAGGATATGCGTGATTATAAAATGTACCTGTCCGAACCGCAGGCACCGGCATGGTATCCGAGACCCACGGCGAATGGAGTTTACGCATGTATTTTCAAAGCAAAGTTCCGCGAGCCGGAACCAAGTGTTTAAACAATCTTCGAATAATGATTAAACGGTGACAGAATGGAACTGACCATCTATGATAAAACAGGAAAAGCCAGGAAGACGGTAAGTCCGGATTCGTCTTCACAGTGGGCACAGGAAGTATGCGTGGAGAATGCCGTTACGGTGAACTTCACTACATGGGAATTCTTTGTGCTGTCTGTGGGCGACTATATAGAGGTGGGCGGACAACGTTTCAAGATAAAGAAGGAATACCGCCCCAAACAATCAAACAAGCAGAAATACACCTACAATGCAAAATTCTACGGCCGGGAACATGACACGGAAGACCTGCTCTTCTGCCGGCTGAATCAAGGTGAGAATGACTTGGAGTCCGTCTTCGCCTACGACGGCACGCCCATGGATTTTTTAACCAAGGCGGTGCAGAACCTGAACCGCAACACGGACGGTGTGGTGTGGAAGGCGGGTGACGCTATCGCTGCCGGTCGCCGGGCAATCAACTTCAACGGACTATATTGCCGGGACGCACTGAACGAGATAGCGCGGACTTTTGAGACAGAATGGTGGGTGGACGGTGAGTACCTGAACCTGTGCAAGTGCGAGCGCGGCGAACGTGTCACGCTAGGCTATCTACAAGGCTTGAAATCGGGTTTGACGCAGAAGGAGAATACAAACGCCATCAAGTGGTTCACGCGCTTGATTCCGGTGGGAAGCACCAGGAATATTGACGCATCGAAATACGGATACGCACATTTGCAACTGCCTTCGCGGGCTAAGTTTATCGACCTTAACACGCGGTTGGGACTAAAAGAGCATCGCGAGGAAGCTGCCTTCTCCGAGATATTTCCCCATCGCACCGGAACTGTTTCCGCTGTGCGCCAAGAAGTGAAGACAAACGAGGAAACAGGCGAATATACCGTTTATTACGTGAAGGATTCGGGGCTGCCTTTCAATCCGGACGATTATATGCTGCCCGGACTGATTATACATATATCATTTCATACCGGCAACCTGTCCGGCAAGGATTTCGAGTGCAATTGGCACAACGACACACAAGAGTTTGAAATCATTAATACCTATCCTGATGAAAACACCCAGTTGCCCGGCGGAAACCTGATACCTGCTATTGATGATACCTATGTATTATGGAATCTTCGTATGCCGGAATCCTATACCACCTCCGCGGAACAAGAGTATGAGGCGGCGGTGAACAACTTCCTCTCGGAGTACGCCAAGGACGTTTCCATTTATGCGTCAGACACGGATTATATATATGTGGACAAGAACAGTGTGCCGTTATCTCTCGGACAATGGGTGAGGCTGCTGTCGGAGGAGTACTTCTCCGACACCGGCGGGTATCGGAACAGCCGCATGACTCGGGTGGTGCGAAAACTGGACAATCTGAGTGAAGCGACAATAGAGTGCTCCGACGCGGTAAGCACCAGCTGGAAGTCGTCCGTGGAGAGTTCAATCAACAGCATGGAATATACCATCGCGCAGGAAATGAAGCAGGGGGTAGTCAAGGTGTTGAAGACAGGTGATGCGGAGGCGGCTTCGGAATATAATGTGTTTTCAGCGTTGCGTGCACTAGGTGAGTTCATATCAAAGAAGAAAGACGATATCGCCCAAGGCATCATCACCTTTCTGAAAGGCATCCGCATAGGCAGGTTTGTCTCCGGATGGATAGGAAGCGGTGCAGCGATAACCGTCGATTCAAAGACCGGCAAGACCAGGCTGGAGGTGGACGAGGTGCTGGCGCGCGACCGCTTCGAAACGATGGAGTTCCGTTTCAACCGTATCGACGTTATCGACGGTGAGCAGTGGAGTACGTTTGCTTACGGCAAGATAAAGTCGGTGGACACGGAGAATCAAACGGTCTGCCTGGACCTGGTGGACGGCGAACTGATGAGCTCGCACGTCAACGACCTGTGCCGCGGCATCTTCCACAACCTCACGTCTGCCAATGCTGCGGGCAATAAACCGGACGACTGCGGATTCTATACCCATGCCGGGTTCTCCACTTCCTATTTCACGCCCACGGAGCTGCTCGAAGACGGCAGCGGATTCAAGTATGCGCTCCGTCCCGGAACCACGCAACATCCGTATGCCGGGATGAAATTCGCCGCATACGGCAATCTGACCGACCCTGCCCGCCGCATGTCGAAGGTGACCAACACACGGCACTCCCTTTACCTGAAAGAGGTGGCCACCTGGCAAATCAACCCCGACCGGCACTACGGAGCGGCCTACGGCGACCTGACAGGCATCACCATCAATGGGGTGGAGTTCAACGGTTATTCCAGCTTCCAGACCAACGGTTACTTCAAGGGGCACATCGAGTTCCTGCCCGACCAGATGGAGGAGCTCAAGGGCGACGGCGGCTATGCTGTCTCGCTCACGACTTATGATGCTGTGGTGGCTGTAGACAGTCTGGGAAGGATAGATTCGTCGGTGTATGACATCATCAATGTGGTGGACGGCGAAGAGCTCGTCACCTCGGGAGACAGCGAAGTGACGGTCACCCGCTATAAGATACAGACCGCAATACAGGCATTCAAAGGGGCAGAGCCACTGTCGTGGGCAGCCACTCCCGGCAAGGGAAGCTATTCCGCCTCATTCATAGCCGGAGGATGCACCTGCGTGCTGGATGAAGGCGTATTGACAGTGACCGGCATCACGGAGGACAAGGCGGAGGTAACGATTGAAGTGAACTGCGAGGGCGAAGTGGCCTTTACCAAGAACTTCACCCTGACCCGTGTCTACGGCGGTGTGAATGCCAACGGAGTGTCATACGTATTCAAGCAATCGGCCACACAGCCCGCCACACCGACCGGAACCGACATCATTCCGCCCGGATGGAGCGACGGCCCTTCGGCCGAAGGCAAGTGGTGGATGTCCAAAGGGGATATCAACGGCACCACCGGCAAAGCCGGCAACTGGACCATACCCATACAGGTGACAGGGCAGGACGGCAACGGCATGTATTATGAATATGCCGTGAACTCGTCGGAAACCGATGCGCCCGCAAGCGGCTGGACCTCATCCGTCCCCTCCGTGGCGTCCGGGCAATATCTATGGATGAGATGGGGAAAGATTGTCCCGCCCGCTACCTATCCCGCATCATGGGACGGAACGGCACGAGTCACCGGCGAGAAGGGGGAACAAGGACAACCGGGAATCCAGGGCATCCAAGGAGAGAAAGGGGAACAGGGGCTGGAGGGACCGGCCGGTAACAACGGACAAACCACCTACTTTCACATCAAGTATTCCTACAGCGCCAACGGCAATCCCATGACGGAGGATTCCTCCGCCCCTTACATCGGCACCTATGTGGACTACAATCCTACGGACAGCAGCTATTATTTCTATTACACATGGAGACGCTTTCAGGGCCTTCAGGGTGACAAGGGGGAACAGGGAATACCCGGAGTGAACGGTGACGACGGACTGACGTATTACACCCATATCAAATATTCCGATGACGGCGGAAGGACTTTCACTTCCAACAACGGCGAGACATCGGGAAGTTACATCGGTTTCTGTGTGGACCTGAATGTGAACGACCCCTCGTATGTGGGCGCCTACAAATGGAGCAAAATCAAAGGGGAGGACGGACAGGACGGGCAGGACGCCAACCTGCTGGACTGGGTGGAGGAATGGAACGGGACGAAGACAACCGTCAACGGAACGAGTGTACTTTCTCCCAAAGCCTACTTCGGCACCGTCAGCGGAGGAAAACTCTCTACCGGTGTGCTGCTGGGTAATAATGTGTACGAAAGCGGGAAGGCAGGAATATACGGATTCAACGGCGGGAACCTGGTGTTCAAGCTCGACAGTGCCGGTGAGAATACCATAGGCGCATTCAATATAACCACGCAAGGGCTGGAGAACAACGCCACCCCTACCGCGTATGTGGTCATAGGCAAGGACGGAGGAAAGTTCTTCCGGGTAAACCGGGACTCGGACTGCATGTGTGCCATACGGGGGGACAGTATCACCGCACTGCGGGTGTCCGGTTACGGCAACTATTCCACGGCAATCAGCGTCAACGCGCAGGCGGGGACCGGCACTTATGCGATAAAGTCTGCGGGAAACGTGGAACTTATAGCCCGGAATAAAGAAGTGGTCAGGATAAACGGCCTGTGTGTCAATGCACGCACCCTGACGGCATCGGGCAGCGTCGGGACCGACGATGACTTTATCAAGATAAGCACTGCCTCCGACATTACCGTATCTCTCCCTACCGGAACTGCATATACCGGCAAAATCATATATATGAAGCAGATATCGACCGGCAACTATACCGTGACGGGAGGCATCAGGCGCAGCGACCAGAGAGGTACGGAAAGCAGTTATAAATTCACGGACAACAAGATGCGCGGATTCATTTTCGACGGCAGCTACTGGAACGAACTATACATGTCAACTTAATAAACAAATGAAAATGACAACAGACAGACAAACATTATCCATAAAGGACTTCACGCAGAAGTCTGCCGCTGCGAAACTGGACCGCATCCTCATGACCAACAGTCTGAATGCGCACTCAGATGCAGCCATCAGTGTACAGAATTTCTGTTCAAGCGTTATCCGCCCGCTGATAGAATCCCTGTCTTTGAACTATTCCGTGCTGACGCCATCGGAATATGACGCGCTAGAGACGAAGGGTGCAGGAACATTTTATATCCTTAAGGAGCAAGGCAGGATTATCCGCACCTATATAGGGACGAATGCCCTGACGGACGGCGAAACCTTTCTGCGCATCATCGATGACTTCTGGCAAATATCATACGACGGAGGCAAGACGTATGCCGACGTGCTGGACAACAACGGGAAGAGGGTTTCCGCCAAGGGTGACAAGGTGATGCTCAGGCTCACCGATACCGGCATAGAGTACCGATACGAGAGCGAAGAGGACGCAAAGTATCGGGAGCTGGTGCCGCTGTCTGTGCTGAAACTGAAGTTTGCCGACATGACGGCCGCACAGAAAGAGGAGATACGCGGAAAGAACGTGTGTCTGCGCAGGGAAGGCGGCTACATCCAATGGTGCACTGTCAAGGACGGTGTGTACGACGAATGGACCAACCTTGTTCCGCTGACAGACATCAAGGGCGACAAAGGGGAAGCTGCCGTACTGCGCAGGGAAGGCGACTACATCCAGACCCGCAATGCGGACGGGGAATGGGAAGACTTATACGACATACGCGAGGTGGCAGGAGCGGTGGATATTGTCTCCCGGTATGGGGATGACAGTCGTGCCGCCATCTCGCAGAAGTTCTTTACCGACGAAGTGCAGGAACTCGGCAAGGGAGGATACAAGACAGTGGCTTCGGAGGCCGAACGCGACGCCATCCCGGTGGAGAAGCTGCGCGAGGGGTGCATGGTGTATGTCACCGCCCTGGACCAGGAATACCGCTACACGGGCGGTGCATGGAAGCCGGCAGACACCGGCAGTGGCGGCGGAAGTGCCGACAAGCCTCAATTCAGAATAGACGAAGACGGATGGTTGCAGTGGAAATATGTCAGCGAGGACGACGGCTCGTGGAGGAACCTGTTTGATACGTCTGCCATCGGCGGCGACTGTCTGGAACGGGCTGTCTACCGGCTGGAAGGCAACCGGATACAGTGGAAGTACATCACGGAAGACGATACCCGCTGGCGCGACATGCTCGACTTGTCGGGCATTGCGGGCGGTGCCAGCACCTTGGGAGCGTTGGAGAATGTGGACGGGCAGGCCGATGACGTGCCGACGGAAGACGTCGTGCTGGTCAAACTGGCAGGGTCGGACATGATGACCCTGAAGCCGCTGAGCGAACTGGGGGGCGGAGGTGGCGGGGAAGGCGGCATCATGTACAACCTCTACCTCAGAAACAACATGGAATCGCTCGGCTTTGCCAGCCAGTATGGAGAGGAATGTGTGCTAGACTTCTCATTCATCTCGCAATACCGCGAAACCTCGGACGAACCCTACAAACCGACAGGTGAGTTGGGTATCTGTACCATCATGGTGAAGAATGCCAGATATGCGGATTTTACGGTGGTGCAGCAGATGGAAATACCTTCCGGCGCCTCGGTAAAGCAGGACATCTCAGAGCACCTGTCCGCCGGAAGCAACAGTGTGAAGATAACCGTCAAGGGAGAGAATACCGACAAGACCACCGCCCCTGTGACCTATATGGTGCAGCTCACGTCATTGGGTATCGGTGCGCCCAATTTTGCCTGGTGGACTGCCTTTGCCGGAGATATCACCATCCCGATGATTATCAGCGGAAACATCCCGAAAGTACTGCATGTCAGCATGACCGGCCCTGATTACAACCAGACTTATGACGTGCCCCTGGGCACCGCCATCTATACCGATACCCCTTATAACTATGTGGTGCCGCATCCGGGAGCGACGGGCATCTATAACGTGGCGTTCTATCTCTCCAATTCGGACAACACCCTGCAGACCAAGACCGTATCCGTCAATGTGATGTGCATTGCCGCAGCCGGCGAGGACGTGAAGCTGATGTGTGTGAACAACGTGTCCGAACTGCTGACCAACTGGCAGGACAACACCGTGTTTGACTATGCCGTCTATGACGGACAGGCGGCGACTACCGACGCGTTGTTCTCCATCGCAAGGGACGGCGTGGAGGTGTATAGCTCCGAGAACAACGCCATCTCCACAAATGCCAGACAGACGCTGACCTATCCCATGGAAGTGGAGACGGACGACGATTCTGATTTCAATGTGGTGGTAAGCGTCACCGGCAGAAACGGCGACAATGGCGGGAACACCCCCCTTATCGCTCCTGTCAGCATCCCGGTCAGCAACTCACTGGGATATTCGGCCACAGCCGGAGCGGTGCTTTACATCAATCCGCGTACCCGCAGCAACTCGCAGACCAATCGCGGGAGTGTTATCAATGAAACGGACAAGACAGCGGTGCCGGTGGAATGGAACAACTTCAACTGGGGCAATGACGGCTGGACGGCAGACGGTGACGGAGTGAAGGCATTGAAAATCTTCGCCCGTAGCAGGGCGGTCATAGACTACCGGCCCTTTGCCACGGAAGCGGCCCGGAAAGGAAAAACGATTGAACTTGACTTCAAGGTGGAGAATGCTTCGGATGCATCGAAGGATATCATCACCATCGCCGAGGGGAACACAGGCCTGCGGGTATCGGGCGAGAACGTATCCTTCTTCTCGCAATCAATGCATGAGAGTAGCACGCAGGACGTCCCTATTGACAACGGGGTGCGCATCCGCCTCACAGTGGTTGTGATGCCCGATGCGTATGGAAATGCGGGAGTCAACCTGGTCGCCGTCTACATCAACGGAAAGAAGAACTGCCAGTATGCCTACGAGAACAATGACTATTTCCGCAATGACGGACAGATTGTACTGGGCAACGACTGCGCCAACCTGTATCTGTACGGACTGCGTGTCTACGACGCGGCACTGACATCGGAAGCGGTACAGAAGAACTATATCAACCAGCTTGTCACCACGGACGAGAAACAGACGGAGAAGGGAATCAACGCAGTGCTGGACGGTGAGGGTGTGAACATTGACTTCAATGCCACGAAACTGCTGTACAATGTATTTGTAATCGACAAACCGTTTCCAAACCTGATGAATCCCTCGGGTGTGGCAGGTAACCTGGAGGTGTTCTTCAAGGAGAAACCTGAACGGAACTTCACGCTGACGAACCTGCTGGTTGAAGGACAGGGAACGTCATCAAAAAAGTATCTGGAATGGAATATCCGTTTCAAGCTGAAAGGGTTGAAAGATGCCGACGGCAACAAGATATCCTCTATTGCCACCTATGCGGACGGGACAACAGACAAGGACTGTGTGCTGATGTATGACAGTGTACCCAAGTCCGGGCGGCTGACGGCAAAGAAGAACTGGGCCAGCTCCATGCAAGACCACAAGGCGGGCTGCGTGGATGCCTACGACTCCTTATACAAGGAAATGGGTATGCGCAACGAGGCGATGGCAGTTGACCCGAAGACACGCGTGGCGGTGTATCAGGAACCGTTCATCGGCTTTTCCAAGTCCGTAAACGAGGAAGGGCAGGACGTATACACCTGCATGGGTGAGTTTACCTTCGGGCCCGACAAGGGGGATGACTTCTGTTTCGGATATGACACGGATGCCTTTCCGGAACTGTTATCCGTGGAAGGTTCTGACAATGCGCCGCTCGGTGCGCTTTTCCGTGTGCCCTGGAACCGGGACAAATCGTACTGGCTGTACAACGCCGACGAGGAAGCCTTCCAGTACAACGACACCAATTGCTGGGACTTCGACGCCGGCGGGCTGAATGCTGACGGGACGGAACCACTGTCTGCACAGAAATGGATTGACGCCTATAATGCGGTGTATGTGTGCAGCAACCGTATCAGGCCTTTCAATGGCACACTGGCGGAGCTGAATGCCGCCGTAACCGAGTACCGAAGCGCAGGCTACGAATACTGGATAGCCAAAGCCGGTGATGCTGACCTGTATAACCTCTACTACTTTGAAGCGGCGGAAGGAAGGTTCATTCCCTCGGATACCGGTGCCGGACAAATCAATCTTCAAACACAGCTCAAAGACTATTTGAGTACTGATTTATCGGTTTTCACAGTAGAGCAATTGAACGAATTGTTTGTCAATGCAAGGAAACAACTATTCCGGGCTGTCATACCGGCCCTGTTCGATATCGATGATGCGGTATTCCATTACTGTTTCACAGAGTTCACGGCCGGAACCGACCAACGGGCAAAGAATACCTATCCGTACAACTTCTGTGCGGCAGGCAGCAAATGGCGCTGGCGGCTGGATGATGCGGATACCATCTTCCCGATTGATAACCAGGGACAGGACAGAAAGCCGTATCATTGCGAAATGCACGACCTATACAGTAACGGACAACCCGTCTGGAACGGTGAAACATCTGTCTTTTGGAACATGCTTGAGCTGGCCTTCAATGCTGAAATCATAGCGGGTATGAAGAAGATGCTATCGGCTATGGAAAGCCTGTGCGGACAGTCTTCCGGCACTCCCTACGACAAGGTATATGCTTTCTACAAGAAGTATTATCTCGGCGTGAAGAACTACTTCCCTGCCACACTGGTGAATGCCGATGCAAAACGGTACGAAATGGCGAAAATAGCCTACAGGAACGGCAGCTATACGAATGATACCGACCCCATCACGCAATCGCACGGCGACTTCTTCAGCGCAGAGACGGCATGGGTAAAGAAGCGTATCATGTATATCATGAGCAAATACAACTACGGCCTGTTCAGCGCAGACGGCACGGATACCATCATCGTGCGTGCCGCCGGCGACCTGATTGACTACGAGATAACCCCTGCATTCGACATGTACCCTGCAATAGCCAACGGTACCAGCATCGTGCAGGGCGCACGTACCAAGGCCGGTGAGGTGTGCCGGATGACTATCGACCTCGGTGGCTCCGCCGACCAGCAGAACGCAATACAGGCGGCAAGTTGGTTGCTGTCCATCGGTGACTGGCACAAGAAGAACGTGTCCGGTACGATGGTAGTGCGTGGCAAGCGTCTGACAGAACTCATTCTTGGCAGCAAGACAGAAAGCGTGGACATCTCCATCACCGGCCTTACCCTTGCCGACTGTGGCAGTATGCAGAAAATATTGCTTTCCAACATCCCAACCCTCCAAGGTACACTCGACCTTAGTGCACTGGAGAACATCCGCGAGGTATATGCTGACGGTACGTCCCTCTCGCAGCTCAAACTTCCCGAGGGTGGCGGACTGGAACTGATAGAATACCCTGCCGGGAACAAGTACCTCACACTGCGTAACTTCCCGGTCCTGACCGCGGAGAATGTCATCATAGACCAGTGTGCAGCTGCCATCACCGACTTCTTCATCACCGGATGTCCGATGCTGAACCCCATGGATGTGTTGGTAGACATCCTTCATGCACAGGCATCGCAGGGAAGCGCCCATGCATTGAAGCGTATCCGTGCAGTAGGCTTCGACGCCACCTACACCGACAGCGGCACCCAAGTGCTGGACATGCTGGGGGCATTGACGGACAGCACTTACGAGGGGTTGAACAGTGACGGTTTGGCCGGTGAGGACCCGTACCCTGTGCTTGATGGAAAGATTACCGTAAAGGCAAACGCCTACGAGGATACAGTGAACGCCCTCCGTGAAAGGTTCACCAAGCTGACGCTGGTCATAGACGGTGCATGGTACATCCGCTTTGCCGACAAAGCCGTGCAAAATATAGTTGCGGCAAACTGGGGGGACGGAGCCGGAATCACCAAGGAACAGGCAGCCAAGGTAACCACCTTGGGGGATAAGTTCCGGGGGAACTCGGAAATCACCAGCTTCGATGAGTTTGAATACTTTACAGGAATAAATCCCCTTAAATTCGA
>PPYE01208124.1_pt1 | contig 14196 bp, 17 predicted proteins | sample 1559881 | NCBI WGS metagenome assembly PPYE01 (sample SAMN08240022, study PRJNA423297) | Human gut metagenome, whole genome shotgun sequencing project.
AAGACGATTTTGAAAGAGTACTTGGCAAATATATTTCTTTTAAATTTGTACATGACTCGAATGCATAACTTTCTAAAATAGTTACTCCCTCCGGTATTACAACAGTTTCAAAAATAGTATTGCCTTTAAACGCTCCTATCCATATGGCTGTAATTTTATTTCCTTCAGGATCTTCAGAAGGAAATTTAACGCTGCTTGGAATTTTCCCTGTATATTCAGTATTAATACCTGTTATAGCAATATCTCCATCTTTGTTTTCATAAGTAAACATTTCTACAGGAGATTCTGGAACTAAATCATATATTGATTTTTTTACATATTTATATCCTTTTTTTGATATAAATTTCGAAAGATCATTATCTTCTATAAGTTTTCCTTCTTCTGGATTTCCTTTTATGTTACTTGGTATATCTGCGTCTTCTTCAAACACTAAATACACAATTCCACTTTTATCAAAATACCATGAACTGTTTTTATTAGTAGATGGAATATTTATGCCTTTTTCTTTTGCTTTTTTCTCATCTATTTTAAAAACTTCTATATCATTATTTTCTATTTGAATTATTTCTCTTTCAATATCATCCTTTGTTAAAGAATTACTGTTTTCGTCTACTCCATCTTTTAGGGATGTTATTCTATAGCTTTTTACCTCGCCTGTCATGTCTTCTGTATTACCAATTCCTGTTAATATTGTTTCTTGATTATATGAGTTATTAAAATTATTCTGTATATTAAGATTTATCGTTGCATTTGAATAATACAAATTTATGGCCGACATAATGCTTTCTCTATTTGAAATAAGTGCTGCTTTTTTAGCACTATTTATCGGATTATTTGCTGTAAGTGAAAGTACTACTGCTGCTGCTAAAATAATGATAACTACTATAGTTATTATTAAAGTAATAAGTGAAATTCCTCTTTTCATATCCACACCTCAAAAAATATATTAATTTCATTATATATTAAATTTTAATTATTGTAAACTATAAAAGATATTTTTCTTATAAACATTAATTTAAATTATAAGTAATAAAAAAATGTAGTCTTTTATTAGAAAACTACATTTTAGATTATCAAATATTTTTATTCTTCATCCATTTTTTGTTGTTCTTGAAAAACTTTAAAGACTTTTTCCGCTATTTCTTCATCTGTAACAGTATCGTATACTTCTTCATCGCCATCTTGATTAATTTCAAGTATTGTTACTTCAACATCTTCATCTTCATTTTTATCTTCTCTAACTTCAGCAACAATTAAATATTCTTTTGAATTTTCCTCAAGAGCAACAACGTCAACTATTTCAAATTTTACATCTTTTCCATCTTCATCAGTTAAAGTTATTATTGGTGAAAAATCTTCTTCCATTCCTATATCTTCATGTGAATGACCACATCCTGCACATGAAGAACATGAATGTGCACATTCATCTTCTATAAACATTCTATTTCCTCCTTAATACATATATATATTATACATTATTTATTCCATTTTGTATATAGTAATAACTATTTTTATGCTATTGTACCTCTATTCCCATTTCCTGCATTATAGTTTTATACTTTTCATCATTACCAATATAAGTTAGTTTACCATTTTTTATTGCAAGGACAGATCCATAACTATCTAACATACTAGGAATAATTGCTTTTAAATTAGAATATCCTCTCACATCTTTAAGTCCTTCATCGTTTTCCTCATCATAATATTGCCCGACTGATATAGCTTCAAATTTCTTTTCATCAATATAAGAATTAAAATCTGTCTTAAATGTAGATATATCCTCTTTAATTTTTACTTCTTTAGCCTTCGTTATTGTATCTTGATTTGATATCGTTAAAATACTTATTGTAGCCAAAATTATCATTACAACTATAGTTATAAGAAGTACTATCATTGAAACTCCATTTTGTTTTATTTGCTTTTCTTTAGTTTGCATAAGTTTAACCTCACTTTATTTTATACTAGCAAGATATCCCTCTAGTATATATACTGCTGCTAGTTTGTCCGCAACCTTATTTTTATTTTTCTGAGAAATATTTAATTCTCTCATAGTCTTGTATGCAGATACTGTAGTAAGCCTTTCATCCCAAAGTATAACTTCAACGCCTAATTTCTCTATCTGTGGTACAAGTTCTTTAATTTTTAAAGATTTAAGAGATTCTGTACCATCCATATTTTTAGGATTTCCCAAAACTACTTTTTTCACATCTGATTCCGAAATTATTTTTCTAATACCAGATATAAACTTCTTATCACTGCCATTTATTACTAAGGTTTCAAGACCTTGTGCTGTTATATTAAGTGGATCAGTAAGAGCAAGACCTACCCTTACATCACCATAATCGATTGCTAAAATTCTTGACATACTATAAATTTAAATATGATTTAATCATTTCTTGAAGTAAATCATCTCTTTCTATTTTGCATACAAGAGCTCTTGCATTATTATGAGAAGTTATATAAGTTGGATCTCCAGATAAAATATATCCAACAATTTGACTTACAGGCTCATAACCTTTTTCTTCTAATGCCTCTACTACCTTCTCCATAATTTCCTTAACTTTGTTTTGTTCTTCTTTTTGAGGTTTAAAAACTGTTGTGTTTTGATCCATATAAAATCACTCCTTTTCTATATTTTACTATATTAACACATAATATATACTAATTTAAATAATTTTTATTGTATTTGTATCTCGCATACCATCAATAGCACGCATCATTTTCTGTATTTCTTTTTCTATATTGTTTTGTTTCTTGAAAGTATGAGTAATAATCTTAATATCTGGTCTTACTTCATTTTCTCCTATCTTAATTGATATCGTTTTTAGCCTTGCAAGTAATCTTTCAAAAGTATCTTGCATAGTTTCAACATCACTATTTGGCACAGCTACTACAAATTTAATTCCACTATATCTTACTAATATTTGATCCTTGGTAGAAAGTTCTTTTATAGTATTTGCAATAGATACTATAAGTTCATTTCCAACACTTCTATCAAATGCTTCATTTATTTGCATCATGTTACTTATATATATTGCTGCTATTGTACTGCTATCATAATTTAAAAGTATATTTCTAACATTAGAATATAAATATAAGTTATTATATAGTCCTGTTTGCTTATCCTTAGATTCAGCCATTTCTATAGTTGATTGAAATTGTACCGTATCCAAAAATATTCCTAAATTATTTTTAATTTTTGCAAGCTCATCTTTAGAAATGCCATCAAACGAATTATCAAGTTCATCTTCCATAAGCCAAAATCCAAGATAAGTATTGTTATAAAATATAGGGGAAAACATTGCAGATCTTATTTTTCTCTCTGTTGCACTCTTATATGAAAGTGTTTTATCAGTAGTTGTCGTCAAATATTTGGAAATATTTTTCATAGCATTAACTTTAAAATCGTTATCATCTGCTACATTTACAATACAATCTAAATATTCTTCCTCAACGTTCGTTGCTTTAGCCTCATATACATTGCCATCAAACACTGAGATAGTTGAGTATCTAGGTTTATATGTATCTAAAATAACTTTATTTAGTTCTTCTATCTTTTTATCTGATTGAATATTCGTCCCCATTATTTCAAACATTTTTTGAATAACGGCCATTGTAGATATATTGGTAGATACCATCTTATAATATTCTAATTTTTTTTTGCTATCTAAAAATTTTACTAACAATACTAAAATTCCTACAATAAGAATTATGATAAGAATTATTAAAAATATTTGCATAAATTTCTCCTATGTTTTTTTTTACTGAACTTCTTTTTCAAATCCAGATTCATTTTCTTGCTTTTTAAATAGAGATTTAAATCCTGAATTTCTACTTTCCCTCTTTACACTTTGAGTAGTTCTTTGTGTAGTGCTTGAACCGCTAGGCGTACCAATAGGGTAAATTGCATTAATTAAACTATAAAGTCCTCTTCTAAATTCATCAGTAAATGATGCAAATTTATTAGAGTATTTATATACCATATCTATATATTTTTTATAATTTTCAACATCAAATGGTAATATATAGCAAGGTACTGCTGAAGGATCAAATAATTGTTCAAACGTTCTAAAGTCAAAACTTGTATACGTTGCAATCCCCTCAACTATTGCTTTTGCTGTAAGAGAACACTTAACGTGTTTATTTACTACTATCCTTATTTTGCTCATAGGCACTCCACGATTTTTAAGCTCTCTCAAAAATAATGTGACCTGTGCTATATTCAACACATCCATATCTTGTACTATATATATTTCTTGACAAAGCCTAAAGTAATCCATTGGTGTAGAAAAATCAGCGTCTATTAAAACTACATTATTTTTTTGACTTACTGTCTGAATTACATTTCCAGCATTATATGTTTTTCTATCTTCACCTGGTTGAGCTGTATACACACTTAATCTATCATAAACAAGTGGTGCGTTTAGGCCATTTGAAGCATACTTAAGACTTCCTGCTGCAATATTTCTCTTACCTTCATTATCATAAGTATATATAGTGTATGTATCTCTTTTTCTTGTAACGTCAACTATCGCAGTTTTCACTTTACTTCTTGCAAGTGTAGTTCCAATAGCATTAACGCAAAATGTTGTTCCACTCTTTGGAGCTCCAACAAAAACTACTATTTTTTTATAATCTTTTGGAACTTCATAAACATTTCTTACAACTTCTTTTTCAACTACTTGTGTAACTACCTGTGCTTCTTGTGGAGTCTCTTTTACTACTATTCTCTCTACAATTTGAGGTTCTTTTTTTATCTCGACTGCTCTTGCATCTTGATTTACTATAGGTTTAGTATGCGTAGCTGTCTGTGTAGCTTGAGGAACTTCAGGTCCCATATCTTTTACTATTTGTTTATATTTTTCGTTGTTAAAAGATAAATATTGCTTAACATCAGCAGGTAAAAATTTAACTATTACTTTAAGTTGACCATCTGTATATTGACTTGCAATTCTATCAAATATTTCATTATACTTATCTGCTATTCCATTTTGATTTTTATAGTATGATATTATTCTTTGTATTTCAAGTTCTGGTACTTCATCAGAGTTATATAAATTTTTATCAGTAACATTTTCATAATATTTTTTAACATCTTTTTTAAGATATGGTCTGTTTATACCCTCACTTACTTTTCCTTTTGTTCTATTTTGACCAGTAAGTACTGTATAAATTCCTAAATTAAATAACTTTGATAAAAATTCATCTCCTGGTTTTCTTCTATCTGAAGCTATATAAATTATTTTCTTAGAATCAAAAATATCTGTAATGCTATCAATATTTTGAAATAAGTATTCATCTATTTGTGCATAGTTATTTGTTGGAAACTTTTCAAGTTCTTCCAAAAGAACTGCTCTGTCGTATTCACCAGTAGCTAGTTCTTGAGCAAACTGTTTAAAATAATAAACATTTTTATATTCTATTTTTTCTTTATACTTAGCTTCATAAAACTCTACGATACCTTTTACTGTATCATCATTATTAATACCGAAAATTACTTTCATATTTTATCCTTCTCCTAATTAACTAATATTTATTAATTATACAAAATCTATAATTTTTCTATGCTGCCTGAATTGTTATTATAAAAGCATAACAAAGTGGTAAAGCTTGAATAAATGCTGTAAATATTGCAATTCCTACAATAAGTCTTTGTCCTAAAACTTTTTTCTCTAAATTTTCTGATCCTATAACATAAAATTGATATAGTGCATATATAAGAGCTAAAATAATTACAGGCCATGAATATTTTTGTACAAATATTAACACTTCAAGACCTTTACTAAAAATTTGATCTTGTCCTGCAACATCTGTTGCTCCAAAAACCACTCCTGAGACAATTCCAAAAACTATTGCTAAAACTAATGATATTATTGTTGTTTTTTTGTAAACCATATTAACCACCTTTATTTATTAATACTAATATTTTACACTAATTGTAAAAAAATATCAAGCTATATTTATAGTTTTTATATGTTTTACACAAAAATGTTTACAAGTAAAAAAATTGTTTCAAATTATCATTTATATTATGATTATTTAAAACAATTTTTTTATATTATATATTTGTATTTCTAATTTTGCTTAAAAACTTTATTAATTAAAAATGTATTTTTTATAACTACTTAACGTAAATAATTTGTTTTTTAATGTTACATCGCCATGGACGTCATACAAGTCCACAAAAATGTCGGTCAAATTATGACCGACTAACAAATATTTTATCATAAAAGGTAGCTTACATCCCGTAAGATTTCGCCATTTTCTTCATTTTACTTTTACCTTTTTTCATCACTGCTTTTAAGGAATCACTATTTAAGACACCAACTATTGTTCCTGCCATCATTCCTAACATTGCGCCTTTAACAAAGTTCATATTATCAACTCCTCTCACTAGAATTATTCTTAGCACTTATCATATTCTTTAAACTAGAAATTATTTCATAAATTCCCATAAGTGCCATAAACACTAAGAAAATTTTTTGTAATAAATCTTTTTCTACTATTTTTCCTAAAATACTTCCACCTATACTTCCAAGTATTACGAAAAAAATAATTTTTTTAAAAATGTTTAAATCTATCTCTTTATTTTTTATGCTATATATTAAAGATGACATCCCCACTGCAATAAATAAAATTAAATTATATACTTGAGCTTCATAAAAATCACAGGTATTAAATATTGATGTAAGAAGTAAAAATATACTTCCACCACCAATTCCCATTCCCGCTACTATACTACATACTAAAATTAATATATAAAAAACCATATTATTTTACTAACACCTCAATAAATTTATATAAAGAAAGTCCAGCAACAAGTATGCCAGATATAAGATTTAACACATTAGCCTGTATTTTTTTCATTAATTTTGTTCCAATAAATCCGAAGATAAGTCCAATTGCTATTACAATAATAATCTTAATGTAATCTATATTTGAAAAATCTATATGGAAAAATAATGAAATAATGCTAGATACACTAAGTACAGCTATACTAAGAACTCTTGACATATGCGTTTCATACTTCTTTATAAAAACAAGATAAAATACTAAAATTTGGCCAGCTCCTGATGTAAAAAATCCATTTAGAGCTCCAATTAAAATTCCTAAAAAATATATCATAGTAATATTTTGCGCAAATTACTATGATATATAATTTTTATTTATTTTTTTATTTTTTTAAAATTTTTTGATTTTTACAGCGTTTCCCGTTTCTAAAAGATCAATATGATTTAGGGCTTTACCTGTGCCTATTGCGACACAAGATTGAGCATCTTCTGCAATCATAACAGGTATTTTTAATGTTTCTTGTAAAAGCTTATCCAGTCCATAAATAAGTCCGCCGCCACCAGTTATATAAATTCCACGCTCCGAAATATCTGCTGAAAGTTCTGGTGGAGTTTCCTCAAGTACAGAGTGTACACCATCTATTATAGCTACAGCACATTCAGTCAGCGCTTTATACATTTCAGATGATTTTATTTCAATTTCTACTGGGAGTCCTGTAGAAATATCTCTTCCTTTTATCATCATAGTTTCATCTGTTGGTCTTGGATACATACAGCCAATATTTATTTTAATATCCTCTGCTGTTCTCTCTCCTATAATAACGTTTCTATTTTTCTTTATATATTTTATTATTGCCTCATCAAACCTGTCACCTGCAACTTTTAGTGATTTGCTTCTAACAGATCCTCCAAGTGAAATTACAGCTATGTCAGATGTACCTCCACCAATATCTACAATCATGCTTCCGTATGGTTTTGTTATATCTAGTCCTGCTCCTATAGCAGCAGCAATAGGTTCTTCAATTAGATACACTTTTTTAGCACCAGCATGAGTCGCAGCATCAACAACTGCTTTTTTTTCAACTTCTGTAACACAAGAAGGAACACATACCATTATCTTAGGCGCAAATATAAAATGTCCACATACTTTAGTTATAAAATATTTTAAAAGCTTTTCTGTAATTGTATAATCTGAAATTACACCATCTTTTAGAGGTCTTATTGCAATTATATTGCCTGGTGTTCTTCCAAGCATTTTTCTTGCTTCAGCACCAACAGCCAATACTTCGTTTGTATCTTTATCAATTGCAACTACAGATGGTTCTCTTAAAACAATTCCTTTTCCTTTGACATACACTAAAATCGTTGCTGTACCTAAGTCTATGCCTATGTCCATACCAAACATATAACTCCTCCTAATTTCATTGCAATTATATTACATTTTGATTTCATTTGCAATACATTAGGAAAAACTTGTCACTTTTTTAAGTAATTATTAAAATTTATTTTTACTTACTAAAATTAGTATTTTTATAATTGATTTAATTATCAAAAAGATAAAATTAATTCATATTGCTTTTTCTTGACACGTTGTGCAACTTTTGACATTTCTGTTGTTCATTTTTTGACACACTTATTGCGCAACCTTCCTAGACTCATATTTAATTTTGGTTGCAAGTCCACCCCTTATATGCCTTTCTGCTTTGTTTACCTCAAGAACTTTTTTAGCTTCACTAGCCAATGACGGATTTATTTTCTCTAATCTTTCTGCTATATCCTTATGAACTGTTGATTTACTTATATTAAACTTTTTTGCAGTTTGTCTTACTGTACTACCAGTTTCTATTATATATACAGCAAGAATCTTTGCTCTTTCTTCTATATCTAACATATAATCTACCTCCAATTTAATTACTTATTTTATTTGTTTTTACTATTATTTTATTCAGCTAAGCATAAAATATGTTAGACGGATCAACAATTTCGTCATTCTTATATAACATAAAATGCAGGTGTGGTTCATCTTTTATCTCACCTATACTACTTGTACCAATCTCGCCTATTTTTTGGCCTTTCTTTACCTTTGTACCTACACTTACATACAATTTTTCCCCTAAATTAGAATAACTTGTTTTATATCCTTGTCCATGATCTATTACTACAGTTTTACCTAAAAAAGAATCATCATAAATTTTTGTAACCTCTCCTTTTTCAGATGCCTTTATAATATCTCCTACACTTCCTGATATATCGATTCCTTCATGAATTTTCCACATTTCCAGTGTTTTTGAATAAATTAATGTATCTTTTGAATATAACTTTTGAACTTGTCCTTCATGTGGCTTTCCAAACTCTAATTTTTCTACCTTTTTTGTTGTAGTACTTACGTTATTGTTTTTTTTAGTGGTATTAGTTGTGCTAGTATTTTTAGATGTTGTGTTATCTGTGCTTTCACTTTGTTTTATACTAGATATTATCTCTTGCTTTTGCTTTATTATTGAATTTGACTCTTCTTCTGTAATTTCGTCTGCACTTTTTTCTTCACTTGAACTTATGTCTTCACTTCCACTGTAGGTACTTATTGCATTATATGTTTCATAATCTTCTTCATTATATTTTTTATAAGACTTTGAAGTTAAATAAAAACTTCCACTACAAAGTATTATCATTGCGAATAATAATACATAATAATTAAATTTTATTTGCCTTTGATTTAAAAATATATTTTTTAATAATTCTGATAAGTTCTTTTTACTTCCTTTCCTCTTCCAATTTTTCTTTTTTTCACCATTTTCCACTAAATCATTTTCATTATATTCTTTTTTTCCTCTTCTCTTTTTGGTTTGCTCTAAATTATAAACATTTTCCACTTCTTTTACTTCTGAATTTTCTTCTTTTCTAAATTCTATTGCGCCTTTTCTTTGGGGTTTTACCCTTTGCTTATCAGATTTATCTTCTTGCCTACTAAATTTAATTTTTTTTATAAGTCCTCCTATGTCAACATTCATTTTAATTTTCATTTTTACCTTCTCCTTTGTTTAAAATCAAGCTAAAAAAAGCTATGAATACTATATACATATTCATAGCTTTTTTTTATATTACTTATTTTTTTAATCTTTTGCAATTTCTACAAAACATTCTACTTTTTTCATAAGAAGGTGAGAATTTAATTTAAATACATTGAATTCATATCATATTTAAATGATATCTCATAATTTTATTTTTCAATCTTTTTGTATTTTTTGCTTTTAATTTTTTAAACATCCTATTGGGACCACACATACACCATCTTCTCTTTTATATGCATATTTTCCTATAGCTGTAAGCACCATTAAAAAAGATGGCTTGTTCATTTTTGTCGTATCTATTTTTTGGTTTAATTTCTTTAAATTTTCTGCACCAATATCTATTAGGTTATCTCCTCCCAACTTAATTTCAATTAATCCATAATTACCATTTCTTAAATGTACCACTGCATCACACTCAAGTCCCGATGAATCTTTGTAATGATATACATTTCCATTTATACTCTCTGCATATACCCCTAAATCTCTAATACACAGTGACTCGAATATTAAACTAAATGTATTTAAGTTTTTTATCAATATTTCGTCTGCTATTCTTAATTTATACTCTTTCATAGATTTCTCCTTTAAATTAAAGTATATATAGATATTATAGCGCAAAATTTAAAATTTACCGATTTTTCGGTAATTTGTAGATTTTTTATTAGGTAATTTATTATTTTACAATTTTACTACTTCTACTCCTGTATAATAATGCTTTATAATTTCTTTATAATCCATTCCATTTTTTCCATAATAATCTGCTCCCACTTGACTTAATCCAAGTCCATGTCCATTGCCTATAACATTAAATTTAATACTGCTATCCGTTTCTTCTAATGAAAACATAGTTGATCTTAGACCATAAACTGTTCTTAGTAGCTCCGCAGATATTATATTTCCACAAACTGATATATTTTTTACTCTACCACTTGCTGTATTTTCGTTTATTTTTATATCTCCTTTTTTTAGTGATTCTATATTGCAATTTTTATCTATTTTTTCTTTTAACTTTGATAAAAATTCTTCATACGAAATTTCTACTATACTTTGTCTATTTGCATAATCTTCTGCTTCTTTATTTTCAACTGAAACAAGGTATGGTATATATTCTCTTCCCCAAACTTCTGTAGAACTTTCTGTTTTTATTGGACTGCTTGCATGAAAGTAAGCTCTAATATATTCACCATTATATAATATTACTTCATCTTGAGTACCTACTACAGCCTCATTTACATTATTCCAATACTCTTCTCTTAAGGCATCATCATACCCTTTATTTTTCCAAATACTTAAAATTTTTTCTTTATTGTAAAAGGCCTGACAATGTGCATAATTATCACAAATATCACATTCTTCACCTTCTCCTTTGACAGACATTTTTCTATATAAATATGTTCTTGCAACAATTGCTTGAGCCTTTAGAGCCTCTATGTTGTAATATGGTGGCATCTCAGATGGTAATACACCACGTAGATAATCATTTACGTCCATTGCAACTATCTCACCAGTACCACATAATTTAACTCTTATTGTTTGATTAGCTTTATATTCTATAAGTTGTTTTGCTTGCTTATTTTCTTCTTCCTCTTCTATTTTTTCTTTTTCTTCTTTTTGCTTATTTGATACTTCTTTTAGAGTATTTAATCCTATTAACGCACCTAGTATAATAAGTAAGAAAAACATTATAAACATTCTTTTTTTAGTATATATCAAAAATACATCACCTAGAAATAATATATTCATATAAGTAATTTTTATTAATGTTTGTCCTAAAAAATAAACCCTCATTGTTAAACATTTTAGTCTAACATTTTGGGTTTTGTACATTTATTACCATTTTCTTTATTTTCCATTAATTTATAACATTTGAATACATCAAAATAAAAAATTGCTACCTTAATATTACTTAAACTAATTTTTATCTACTACATAATCTTCAGTTTCTTCCATTAATAAATCAAAATCTGATTTATATAATTTATCTTGCTTTACTCTATATTTTTCAAATTCAGTTAAAGCCTTATCACATGCTATTTCGTGTGATATTTTTCCTGCATCTTTTAATATATCCCTATTATCAAGTAATAAGTATTTATCTAATAAACTACTCCAATCATTCATTGTCATTGGAATATTTCTTTTGGCTCTTGATTCTGCTAGATCTAAAAATGATGAAACAATTAATTCCAAACTTTCTATTTCTGGTTTAGATAAATAATTTTTAGCGACTACTACATCGGTTTCTAAAATTTTACCATTCGGAGAATTTTTCCAAGATGTAAGTCCCATATGTTCTTTCTTACTATCAACTCTATCATATATAATTTCCGCTACTGTATTATGAGAAACCGCATAGTGTATTTTATTTTGAACCTGTTTGAAAAACTTAATTGTAATTGGAGATTTTTTATCGTAATCTATACTTGTAGCATATATATCTGTAATTTTCTGATAAAATCTTCTTTTTGATAATCTTATTTCTCTAATTTCAGCAAGTAAAGATTCAAAATAATCCTCATCGAAATAAATTCCATTTTCCATTCTCTTTTTGTCAATTATATAACCTTTTTTAGCAAATTCCTTTAAAACATTTATACTCCATCTTCTAAATTGGATTGCCTTATCTGAATTTACTCTAAATCCAATAGAAATAACTGCATCAAGATTATAATAATTAGTATTATATTTTTTGTTATCACTAGCAGTTGTCAAATATTTTTTGACAACTGATTTTTCCTCTAGTTCGAGTGTATTAAATATATTTTTTAGATGATAACTAACATCTTGTTTACTAGTATCAAATAAATCAGAGATTGCTTTTTGGGTTAACCATAAATCTCCATCTTCAAATCTTCCTTCAATGCCTTTTTCTCCTTTTTGTCTTTCAAAAATCAAAAATTCTGCGCTACTACTTCTAACAATTAAATTATTTGCCAATTTTATCATCTCCTTAATATAAAGTTTAAATGTCTTAATAACCTTTCTGATTCATATCATAAATAATATCAAAATTATTATATTTTCATCATTCTCTAATAATGAGTTTTGCCATTATTCATGATTTACAAAGTCAACATTTACATCGCATTAGCTAGACAAAAATATTCATATACTTTATATATTTAAGATACATCCATAAATATATCACCTAAATCATAAGCTGTAGTTTTCTTTGATATCAAAAAAAGTGCAGATATAAAAATATATCCACACTAAAATATTTAACACATGTACTTCCAATTTTCATTCTTTCCTCTACTAGCAATCAAAATTTCTACCAAGCAAAAAACCTCAAACAATATTCTTTTGTCTTCTTCTTTTAACCCAAATTCCTTTCTAAAGAGAATGGATTTTTCACAGAAAACTTCAAATGAACAAAGCTCCCTTGTATCCATTGTATTTTCTTTTCTTATTTCTTTTAATCTTGTAGTATGAATTCCTAAAACATCTGACATTTCTTCAGGTGTCATCTTTAAGATTTCCATTACCTTTCCTACTTCATCACCAAGTTTAATTACCTTTGACATTAAATTTTTCCTCCTAAAAATTTTTATAGGTTAAATATAAAACCTAGCTATATTCTAACACCTTTTAGCCTAAAAGTAAATATGCACTGCATGATATCGCACATGCTAGTGCATATTTTATACAAATAAACTATTCAAAGTCATTTGAAGCTCTATTATCTAGATCAAAGAATACTACTGTTCCTCTTATTTGTTCATATACGGTTTGTGATGGAATCATAAGTTTTCCTTTTGGAAATTGTAAGTATAATCCATCATTTCCAGTAACATCTTTTCCTGCATTTTTGAATCCTAGATATCCTTCATAATCCCATTGTGTCGTGTTTGTTCCACTTGCATTTTTATTAGGAGTATTATATGAAACTCTTTCTATTTCTTCTCCTGAATCATTATAATAAACACACTCAATGTTAAATTTCACCCCTAAATATCCATCAGTTAACGGATTATTAACATCACCTGTTTTTCCATTAACTTTTTTAACAGCGATTGTAGTATTTGGGAGTTTGAATTCACCATACCAAGTCTGAATATATCCATTATCATTAGTACAAACCGTAGAATCATCAAGTGTGAATCCTTTTGACATATTAAGACTTACATACTTATCAGTAAGCATACTTGAATTACTTGTTATTCCTTCGTCATATATATTTCTATATCCGTCATTCGGTTTATATGATATAGAGAAATTACTATTTTTTAAACTTACATATTTATTCTCCCCACTCTTATAGAACAAATCCATGTCTCTCTCATCAATTATAGACCTAGAATCACCATTTTTAGCAATATAATAATAGCTAGGTG
>PPYE01433358.1_pt1 | contig 14196 bp, 10 predicted proteins | sample 1559881 | NCBI WGS metagenome assembly PPYE01 (sample SAMN08240022, study PRJNA423297) | Human gut metagenome, whole genome shotgun sequencing project.
TGCCATAAAAATAACCTCCAAACTGAGTAATTTTATCTTACATCAGTTTGGAGGTTTACACAAACTTTGGGATGCTCCCGACGGTTATGGAGGGAGTATCCCAAACAATATTAAAAAAGGTAATCTTAGTGCTGTTGAAAATAAGCCGGATGATCAAGAGTAAATGTACGTTCAGATTTTCTGGGTGCTCTTGACATACCGGCTTATTTTTGCTATTAAATAAACAACGGCTTAACAACAGAAAACTGCTGTTAAGCCGCATCAATTATCATAGAAGATCTGAATTTACAGAAAAAATTTCACACCGTCGAAAAATCACCATAGTTCTAATGAATCTTCTGCATCTACCCACATCTGCATATTCCCGTCCAAATATAATCGTACATATTCAAGTGGTTCATCAATAGCAAGTGCGTTTAATGCACAGTCTGATCCGGGTGTAGTTTTTAAATTCTTTTCAGCTTCCCAGCAATCAATGCGGAGCATATAGCCAGCAGAGGTGTAAACATCAATACTATTGCGCTGTGGATTGTATTCTGCAAATATTGTTCTCATCGTATCTTATCTCTCCTTATCATTCAATCAATTATCAGTTACAAAAATCAGAAGCATTTCAATCAGTTCACCATGTCACTTTTATTTTGTGTTATACTGTTTTATAGATTTTTCTTGCCCTTGTATTTGCCCTTATCAGAGTTCGTAAACATTGATGGGACGATATAACACAAGGGAAACAATAAGGAAAAGCTCACCTGCGATAAATCCAGTGTTTTCAAGGGCTTGTGGAGAATTTAATAACAAAATATAACAGTTATTAAATCTCTTAAAACAGGTGAAATCTCAATTCCAGTTTGTAGAATTAAGAAAATCGGAATTTACAGGAGAAGAATATGAAGATCATTTGGATAGATGGTACTTTTGGAATTGGAAAGTCTGCTGTTGCTGCTGCGATTGTTAAGAAAATACCACAGGCACATCTGCTTGAATTCGATGCATTGCAAGAAAAATATAAGCCAACTTCAGATTCTGATCGTTTTGGGAGAAGATATCCAGAAGCTAAAAAATATTTGGTTGATGCTCTCGTTGATGAAATAACAGAAATAATACAAGAAGGAGGTTGCAACTGTTTAGTCATTCCAGTTGCATTGATTAATGATTATTGCAATCAGAAACTTATAGATGGCTTCGCAAATATTGAGAGTCACCATTTTATATTAACGGCCAAGACGGAAATCCTACATCAACGCATAAATAACCAAGAAAATCGAGACATCGATTTGGCAGTAACCTATATGCCAGAGGCAACACAGTATTTAAGTAATCACTATTATGATGCAAGCATAATAGATACGTCTAACATGAGCATTGATAGTGTTGCAAAAGAAATAATTGAAAGCATAACTCGGTAACTTCCTGTTTATAAAACTGATAAAGGAAAGCAGGTGTGTTTTTATGGATAAGATTACAACAATCAAACAAAGTGCTAAGAGTATTCTCACAGGTAATATCGAATCGGCAAAGAATCTTATAAATAAGGAATATCCATTTAAGAAGTTAAAACCGGAGGGAAGAAGCTATACAGATAAGGAAAAGTATGAGCAGTTTGTAAGAGACGGATTTATAGACAGATATACCGGGGAAAAGCTTGTTAATCCGGGATTGTTAAAGGTGTTATCATATTACATGCCGGATACATTTCCATATCAGAGCCATTGGAAGATGGAAGAATGTCACAGTGCCTACTGGGAGCTGGTCCCAACAATTGACCACATCATTCCTATTGCCATTGGAGGAGAGGATAACCCGTCTAATTATGCGACAACGTCTATGCTTCACAATTCAGTTAAGAGTAACTGGACAATAGAGCAGCTAAAATGTAAACTGTATCCTGCAGGAGACATTAATGAGTATGACGGGCTTACAGGGCTTTTCGTGAGACTTACAGAAAACGACCTTGAGCTTTTTGATGATCCATACATAAAACGCTGGTATAAGTTATCTGTGGGAATGAAATAGAGACAGTTCCTAAATGTATATAACAATTGATTGTAAATGAAAGAGATAAGAGTATGCATATATATGTAGATGCTGATGCATGTCCTGTGATAGGGATAGTTGAAAGAATAGCTAAGAGTCATAATATTGCCGTAACGCTTTTGTGTGATACTAATCATTATCTTACATCAAACTATTCAGAAGTGGTATATGTGGGTGCCGGAGCTGATGCGGTTGATTTTAAGTTAATAAGCCTTTGTGAAAAAGGAGATTTAGTAGTTACGCAGGATTATGGTGTTGCTGCCATGGCATTAAGTAAGGGTGCATATGCCATTCATCAGTCCGGGAAATGGTATACAAATGAAAATATTGATTTTATGTTAATGGAAAGACATATAAGTAAGAAGGCAAGGCGGGCAAGCAGTAAAAACCACATGAAAGGTCCAAGAAAAAGAAGTGATAAGGATGATTTAAACTTTGAAGCCTCTTTTGAGAGACTAGTGGAAAAGTATCAACACTTGGATACCAGCCGGATGTCTGGAAGAGCTGGAGTTAAATAAAAATTAGGAGACAGATATATGAATTTTGAATTAGCATGCCTGGAGGATTTTAATGAGATAGAAAATCTCTATTGGGATTTAATAGATAAAAGCAAAGAAGAACCTTCTTTTCCTGACTGGGAAAAGGGTGTACATCCTTCAGCAGATTTTTTAATGGCTGGTATTGTTAAGAAAGAGTTGTTCGTATTAAGAGATGAAGGAATAATTAAGGCATGTGCCATAGTTAACAGTAATTCTAATAAAGAGTATAAAAAGGTAGCGTGGAAAGTAAATGAAAGAGATAATAATGTATGGATAATCCATGCTCTCGCAGTGCGATATGAGTACCGCGGTATGGGTCTTGCTACTCAATTTGTAAAAAACTTAATATCATATGCTAAGTTAGAAAACATTGAAGCCATTCATCTTGATGTAATAGATAAGAACACACTAGCCGACAAGTTATATATCAAATCTGGCTTTAAATATGTAAGTACTGAAAACATATTTTATGAGGTGGTTGGAAACAGGCAGTTTAGAATGTATGAGTATGTGATAGAGTAGAAAGTATTAGATATGCACATATAATGAGCATTATCTGCCTTACAGCAAGCTATAATGAAAAAATCATAGTAAAGAAGGAACGATTGTGAATATAAGATATGCAACAATGGCTGATTTAGACGATATTGCATCGGTTGAATCCGAGTGTTTTCCTGTTTTAGAGGCAGCAACTAAAGAAGAATTTGAGCAGAGAATAAAATATTATGGAAATCATTTCTGGCTTATGTTTGATGAGGGTAAACTCATTGCGTTTGTAGATGGTTTTGTTACGGATGAGGCTGATCTTACAGATGAGATGTATGAAAATGCATCAATGCATAATGAGAATGGTGCATGGCAGATGATTTTTGGCGTAAATACTCGTCCTGAATATCGCAGATGCGGATATGCGAAAGAGCTGATTAAGAAGGCCATCTTAGATGCCAGAGAACAGAACAGGAAAGGACTTGTATTAACCTGTAAAGAAAGCCTTGTTCCATATTATTCCAAGTTTGGATTTGTTGATGAGGGGATAACAGATAAATCTACTCATGGAAATGTCCTGTGGCACCAGATGAGATTGGATTTTAAATTAAGAAATAATGGAGTAAATCCTTCAGATAACAAAAATGTGACCGCGCATAAAACATTTAAAGCCGACAGAATACTATCATATTTTAAAGAAGAGTGGAAGGTACTGCTTATAATAACTGTGTCAGGTTTTATATACAATCTTGGACTTTTGTTTGGACCATGGTTTGAAGGAAAAATGGCAGGCTGTCTTATAGATATATTGGCAAAGAATGCTGTATACAAGGATATGCTTATACTTGTTATTGCATATGTGATTTCAATTGGAGTAGTTCAGGTATCAAGATATATAAAACGTTTTTATGTTCGTAGATTCGCCAATAATGTTAATAGAAGAATGAAGAAAATATTATATGGAACACTTGTATTAAAGAGCAGGACAGAGCTTGAAGGTGAAGGTATGGGTGATATTATGACAAAGGCCATACTTGATGTAGATGATTGTGCTGAAGGCATGAGAAAGTTTACAACAGAAATATTTGATACAGGAGTTGCGCTGGCTGCATATGCAGGAATGTTGCTTGTATATGATGTAAGGCTGGCACTTATTGCAATGATATTTCCACCTATATCTTATATCATAGCTGAAAAGATGAAAGTAATAGTCCAGAAAACAGGTTCTGCGTATAAAAAACAATCTGGTATCCTTAGTAATGCAACACTCGACAGAGCATCCAATGCTATAACCTACAGAGTTTATGGCAGGGAAGCTGACAGAAAAAATGCGTACGAAGATAATCTGGCTGAGTATGAGAAATCAGCTATTTATGCTAATATATGGAATTCTTCTCTTACACCATTATATAGAATAATATCAATGATGGGCATTTTATTTATATTATATTTTGGCAGCAGAAATGTACTTGGAACAGGATGGAGAACCTGGGATATTGCAGCATTTACAACATTCCTAACCTGCTTTATAAAGTTATCTGATAAGTCCTCGAAGGCGGCGAAGCTGTTTAATGCAGTTCATAAGGCACAGGTTTCATGGAAACGTATTAAGCCGCTTATGGTTATTCAGGCTAAGGATACAGATTGTAAAAATCAGACATCAGGAAGGCTTGAGGTACAAAACTTAAGCTTTACATATCCAGATGGAAAAAATGTATATAATGGTATTTCCTTTACTGCAGAGCCGGGACAGATCATAGGTGTTACAGGTCCGGTTGCTAGTGGTAAGTCAACACTTGGAAGGACATTTCTGTGTGAATATCCATATGAGGGAAGTATCAGATATAACGGATGTGAGCTAAGAAACGCTGCGGATAATGTAAGGTCGGGAATAATAAGCTATCTTGGACATGATCCTGAATTATTTAACGATTCTGTAAGGAATAATGTGTTGTTAGGTGATGATTATGATGTTTTTGAATACCTCAGGGCAGTATGCATGGATAAAGAGGTTGAGGCTATGGAGCAGGGAGCAGATACCATTATTGGAAGTGAAGGAATCAGGCTGTCGGGTGGACAGGCACAAAGAATAGCACTTGCAAGAACGCTTTGTCATAAGAAGCTTGTGCTTGTGCTTGATGATCCATTTTCAGCACTCGATAGGAATACAGAGGAACAGATATATAAGAAGCTTAAAGATATGGCATCAGATAATATCGTTATTCTTATATCTCATCGTCTCTATATGTTTCCGAAGATGGATAAGGTTATATGGATGGATGCCGGTAAGGCAAATGTTGGAACACATAAAGAACTTATGTTGGAATGTCCTGGATACAGAAAAATGTATGAAACGGTAAGTGTTGAAGAATGCAGAGCTGTAGAAACAGAGAATGAAGGGCTGGCTGCAGCTAAGGTAGTGGAAAACAGCAGAAGGGTAGTGGATAAGCATGAGTAAACATAATAGTAATGTTGATAATGGCGGCAAAGTACTTAGTGTAGGCTCAATAATATTGCACACTACAATAAAGAAAAAGTGGCTTTCACTTGGTATTATAACAACAGTAGGTGGTGCAGTTATAACTGCACTTTATCCACCGCTTGTACTTGGAAGAATAGTAGATACATTGGCAGCAGGATGTCAGGTTCCTTTATATCTTATATTTCTTTATATGGTATTTACTGTGATCACAGGTCTTATGGAGGCTGCAAGGGAAGGGCTTCTTACTGTATTTGGCCAAAAGATAACGCATGCTCTGCGTAGTGGTCTTATGGAGCATTTTACCAGACTGACAGCAGATTCATTAAACCGTCAGGAGCCGGGAGCTGTGGTGTCAAGATTCGTTGGTGATGTTGATACTGTAGAGAATCTGTTTACCTCAGGGATAGTCAGTATGTTTGCGGATACATGTAAGATAATAAGTATTCTTGCAGTTATATGGTTCAGAAATAAAGGGCTTGCAATATTATTGCTTATATTACTGCCATTTATATTCTGGTTTACAAGATATGTGCAGAGGAATATGCTTGAAGCCCAGCTACGAAACCGGCGTGCAGTAAGCAAGGCTTCGGGACATGTACCGGAAACACTACGAAACATCCGTACAATACATAATCTTGGCAAGGAAAAGTATATGGAGAAAAAATATGATGAATATATAGGTGACAGCTATAAGGCTATGGAAAAGACCAACTTTTACGATGCCATATATTCACCTGTTATTCTTATATTAAATGCAGTTGTAGTAGCGGTAGTTATGTTGTTTTCAGCTTCGGGCAATGTAAAGGCTCTTACACTTTTTGGAATGTCAGCAGGTACGGCGGTAGCTGTTATTAACTACATATCACAGATATTTGCACCAGTTGAGAGCCTTGGTATGGAAATACAGACTATACAGTCAGCGATTGCCGGTGTAAGAAGAATAAATGAATTCTTTGCACTTCCAGCATTTGAAGATGTTAAAGCAGATATTAAGGCAGATTTTAATGTTGATATTAAAGCAGATATTATGGCGGATTTTAATGCTGATATAAGTGCAGATATTAATGCTGCGTTAGAAACACAGACAGCTAGCATCAATAATAGTGAAGAATTAAAAGCTAGAAAAGCCTGCACACCATATGTCAAGTTTAATAATGTAACTTTCGGATATGAAGCTGACCATATTATAATTAAAGATAAGAGCTTCAATGTTGATATGGGTGAACAGGTTACACTGCAAGGAAGGACAGGTGCGGGAAAGAGCACAATATTCAAGCTGCTTTTAGGCTTATACAGGCCTTTAAAGGGACAGATACTAATTGATGGAATTGATTCTAGTAATATACCTGATAATATGAAAAGAAGAATATTTGGTTATGTTGAACAGACATTTCATATGGTGCCAGGAACAGTTAAAGACCAGATTACATTATATGATGAAGCTATATCTATGGATGAGGTTGTGAATGCAGCCAGGCTTGCAGGACTTCACGATACAATTATGAGCTTTGATAAGGGATATGATACACCCTGCACACAGGAAATATTTTCGCAGGGACAATGGCAGTTATTGTCTATTGCAAGGGCAACTGCTGCTAATCCACAGCTTCTGCTTTTAGATGAGATAACTGCTAATCTTGATGCTGATACAGAAAGAGAAGTACTAAAGGCATTAAAAAATGTATCTGAAAACAGGACTGTTATATCAATCTCACACAGGGTTACAGCTAGAACAGGAAGAGTTATAAGCTGTTAGAACAGCGTTGTGTCTGTGACATAGCATAAAGAAGCTTGAACAGAAATGATTGTTAGAAACTGAAATTTTAGAAATTGAAATTTTAGAAATTGAAATTTTAAGATGAATATGTATAATAGAGGAAAATATTATGTAAAACAGTATAATAATATGCAGTATAATACGCAGGACAGGTAATAGAAATGAAAAAAATAGACTTTGAGAACGGAACAATTACAGATAATATTTTAAGTGCATCAATCCCTATGCTTGTAGCACAGTTATTGAATCTTTTGTATAACGTAGTAGACAGGATATATATTGCACGTATACCACATATCGGTACAACAGCTATAGGTGCAGTTGGAATATGCTTCCCGGTAATTGTTATTATTACAGCATTTGCTAACTTGTTTGGAAGCGGTGGAACACCTCTGTTTTCGATATACAGGGGAAGAAAGAAAAATAAAGAAGCTGCACTTATTATGGATACTTCATTTTCAATGCTCTGTGCAGGTGCATTTATATTGATGTCATGCGGTATGCTGTTTTCAAAACCAATTCTCATGTTGTTTGGCGCATCAGATAGTACAATAGTTTATGCATATCCATATATGATGATTTATCTTATAGGAACAATACCATCTATGCTTGCCTTAGGACTAAATCCATATATTAATGCACAGGGATATTCTACAACTGGTATGATATCAGTTGCAATAGGAGCAGTTCTTAATTTCATACTGGATCCACTATTTATATTTGTTTTTGGCTTAGGCGTAAAGGGAGCAGCAGTAGCAACAGTTATTTCACAATGCTTTTCAGCGATGTTTACAATATATTTCCTGACACATAAATCTGAATTAAGAATGCGATTTCTAAAGAGAAGTGAACTGGCAGAGTGTGCAGGTTATGCTAAGAATATTATCAGTCTTGGCACAGCGGGATTTATAATGCAGGTTACTAACAGCCTTGTTACAATATGCTGCAATAATGTATTGGCAGTAACAGGAGGAGATATTTATATATCAGTAATGACAATAGTATCAAGTGTAAGACAGCTTGTGGATACTCCGATTCATGCTATTAATGAAGGCTCTTCGCCAGTTATCAGTTATAATTATGGTGCAGGAAAGCCCACACGTATCAGAAAAGCAATAGCGGTTCTTAGTATTATGACACTGGCTTATACTGCAGTCATGTGGAGTATTATTATATTTGCACCGGGAGTATTAATAAGCATATTCAGTTCAGACATCAGCCTGCTTAGTGATGCTATTGTTGCATTAAAGCAGTATTTTGCAGCATTTATATTTATGGATCTGCAATATATCGGACAGACAGTATTTAAGTCACTTAATAAAAAGAAGCACGCCATATTCTTTTCATTATTAAGAAAAGTCATTATAGTCGTGCCCCTTACATATATTATGCCATATACATTTAATATGGGGACAGCAGGAGTATTCCTAGCTGAGCCAGTATCCAATGTAATAGGAGGAAGTATCTGCTTTATAACAATGCTATGTACAGTACTTCCGGAGCTTAAGAGAATGGCTGAAGTATAAAATTACTGTATCCAGGCAGTTCCATTCCGTTATTAAGCTTAATTTCGCTGCCACTTATAAGGTCAGTGCATGTATCAGTTCCGATATTAAACGAAGCAAAGTAAGGATGTTCAGATGCATTGATGGCAACAAGTACACGTTCATCATTATACTGACGTAGGAAGATGCACTGCTCATTGGTGAGCACGATAGATGAGAAGCTTCCGTAATTCAGTGCATTTGACGACTTCTTCGCGACAGCCAGCTTTGATATAAATGTTGTGAGGTCATTCCATATAGGCGCATCAAAGGAAACACGCAGAGCAGGATCACCATCCTCTTTTCTTCCTGTTGCACCCCATTCACTGCCATAGTATACACAAGGAATACCAGGCATTCCGAATGCAAGGGTGTATATGAGAGGAAGGTGGTTAGTGTTATTAAGAATACTAGCAACTCTTGTTACATCATGATTGTCAACAAAGGAGAGCAGATGCTTTCCCTTATAAAGAGTCCAGTTTTCAGGTCCGAACTGTCGTAATAATGAATGGTTTATTTCAAACATATTCATGCAGTTAAAGCTTGAATAAAGCCCTTTATAACATTCGTAATTAGTTACAGAATGTAACATTTCATCATTCATAATCTGGTTATAGTCACCATGAAGAGTTTCACCAAGAAGAAAGAAATCAGGCTTTAGAGAATCGCAGAAGGAGCGGAGTCTTCTTAAAAAGTCATGATTCAGGCAGTAAGCCACATCAAGTCTTAAGCCATCTATATCGAATTCATCTATCCATCCTTTTATGGCAGAAAAAATATGCTGTATAACATCCTCATTATATAGATTGAGCTTTACGAGGTCATAGCAGCCCTCCCAGCCTTCATACCATAGACCATCATTATAGTTTGAGTTGCCATTAAAGTCTATTCTTGCAAACCAGTTAACATAAGCAGAATTCTCACGGTTTTTAAGAACGTCCTGAAAAGCCCAGAAGCCACGGCCTACGTGGTTAAATACGCCATCAAGAACAACCTTGATTCCTTCCTTGTGCAGATTAGAGCATACGTTGGCAAAATCTTCATTGGTTCCAAGTCTTTTATCTATTGTTGTATAGTCACGGGTATTATATCCGTGCGTATCAGATTCAAATACAGGTGAGAAATATATTGCATTGGCACCCAGCTTTTTAATATGGGGAATCCAGTCATTGACCTTAAGGATACGATGTGTAAGGACACCATCATTATCATAAGGTGCACCGCACAATCCCAGCGGATATATCTGATAAAAAACACTTTCATAAGCCCACATATTTGTATACCTCCTAGTATTTTATGATGTCGGGGTCAAAAGCCCCCGACTTTGATACCTACGGATTGTTCCGTGCTATGCACTCCCACGTCTCCGCTCCGCTTCGGTCAGTGCTAAACATGTGCCACTGGCACATAGCACCCTCCCCAATATTCGCATATCGTGGGATTTTCATCCCACTTTTATGCTCATATCGGGGCGGGTCCCAAGGTCTTTCACCCACCTATGAGCGAGCTCATGTGGGTGAAAGACCTTTTGACCCTGGTATCATATTATTTTATAATTATAACATGCTTATGTAACGGCATGTAGTAGAAAAAATATAGATAACTTTATGAAAATGTTATAAAATAGTAATATTTTTATAACCAAAGTGTATTGTAATAAAAGTATACATTGTTTTATAATAAAATTTAATTATGATAATAAAATGAACAGGAGATAGATAATGCTTCAGATTCAACACATCCGTAAGGAATATAGAACAGGAAAGTTAGTACAGAAAGCACTTGATGATGTGTCGCTGAATCTAAGGGATAGTGAATTCGTTGCAGTGTTAGGTCCAAGTGGTTCAGGAAAAACCACGCTTCTTAATATTATAGGCGGCCTTGACAGATACGACAGTGGGGATCTTATCATCAATGGAATATCAACTAAAAAATATAAAGACAGAGACTGGGATTCATATCGTAATCATACGATAGGTTTTGTGTTCCAGAGCTATAATCTTATACCTCATCAGACGGTTCTTTCTAATGTTGAGCTTGCACTTACAATATCAGGCATATCAAGGACTGAAAGAAGAAAACGTGCTAAAGAGGCGCTAGAAAAGGTAGGACTTGGAGAGCAGATACATAAAAAGCCAAGCCAGATGTCAGGTGGACAGATGCAAAGAGTTGCCATAGCCAGAGCACTTGTTAATAATCCAGATATTCTTCTTGCAGATGAACCTACAGGAGCACTTGACAGTGAAACAAGCGTACAGGTTATGGAGCTTTTAAAAGAGGTATCAAAGGACAGACTTGTAGTTATGGTAACTCATAACCCTGAGCTGGCTTATGAATATGCTACAAGAATAGTAGAAGTTAAAGATGGAAAGATATTATCGGATTCTGATCCGTTAGAGATAGATGAAAATATTATAGAAAAACCGGTGCACAAGAATATGGGAAAGTCGTCAATGTCGTTTCTTACAGCACTTTCATTAAGCTTTCAGAATCTTAAGACTAAAAAGGCAAGGACTCTTCTTACATCGTTTGCAGGTTCTATAGGAATTATAGGTATAGCACTTATTCTTTCAATATCTAATGGTGTCAGTGGATATATAAGTGCGATGGAAGAGGATACTTTGTCAGAATATCCGTTACAGATACAAAGTACGGGCTTCGATCTTACAGCGATGATGGTCGGTATGTCAGCATCAGGTGACAACAAAAAGGAGAACGATATCGGTGTTACACCTGTTGTTTCTGATATGTTCTCTAAGATGAGTACCAACGATCTGGCATCGCTTAAAACATATATAGAAGGCAATCCGGAAAATATTGAAGATTATGTGCATGCCATAGAATACAAATATATAGTAACTCCTCAGATATACAGGGAGGATAATACAGGATATAGGCAGATAAATCCTGACAAGTCATATGAGATGATGGGAATGTCTTCATCATATGAGAATTCCATGACATCTGGAATGTCTACAAATGTGTTTTATGAGCTGCCCTCAAACAGCAGTTTATATGAAGAACAGTATGAAGTAAAAGCAGGACATTGGCCACAGAATTATAACGAATGTGTTCTTGTGCTTTCCTCAAGCGGTAACATAAGTGACAGGCTTGAGTACACACTAGGTCTGCGGGATAATGCTGAATATGAGAATATGATATCTGCATTTATGTCAGAAAAAGAGATAGATATTCCTGAGAATAACGACAGCTTTTCATATGATGATTTTATTGGCATGACCTTTAAAGTGGTGAATAGTGCTGATTATTATCAGTATGATACAGAGTATGACATATGGAAGGATAAAACTGGTAATGAAGAATATATGAAGGAGCTGATAAGCAAAGGCAGTGATCTGAAAATATCAGGTATAGTTAAGCAGGTTGAGGGAACCACAGCAGCAATGCTTACACCGGGTATAGCATATACATCCGGGCTTACAAGACAGCTTATACAATATTCTGCAGCTAGTGATGTAGTAAAGGCACAGAGGGAAAAGAAGGATACCAACATATTTACTGGTGAAAAGTTTGGTATAAGTAGTGACAGTAAAAGTAAATTTAACATGGAATCACTTTTTCAGATAGATACAGATGCAATAAGTAATGCATTTAAGGTGGATGATAGTATATATGATATGAGTATGCCAGATTTTGCTGCATTGATCAATCCAGATGATATATCAGCGGCATTTGATCCATCTATGTTTGATTCTATGGATTCATCAGTGTTTAACCCTGATAGTTTTGGAGATATATCTTCTGCTTTCAGGGAAAATGGTATGGACTTTGATATAGGCAGTATAGATGCAGATACAGTAAAGAAGCTGGTATCAGACAGTCTTACAGATGAAGTTAAAGCATCTATATCTGAAGTATTATATGGTTTCAAGGAATATATGTCATCTGATGAAGTATCAGCCCAGTTAAGTAAGGATATCAGACAGCTTATTACTGATTCAATGCATGTAAATATATCACAGGACAGAGTGCTTAAGGAGGTAAACAAGCTTGAAGCCAGATATCTTGAATATATTAAAAAGAATGGTATTGAGGATACAACAGCAGAAAGTGTATTTAAGTTCCTGCTTACAGATGAGGCAAGAAAACAGATATCAGATTCGGCAAAAGAACTTATGAATGATGCTGTGACATTTGATATATCAAAAGAACAGCTCTGGAGTATATTTAAAAAGGATGTAGTAGATGGATACGCAGAATATGCCAAGCAGAATGGATATCAGAACATAGATGGTATTCTTGATAAAGTCATAAACAATATGCTCAACAGTCTGCAGGAACAGTTTACTGCCAATATACAGAATGCCATGAACAAGATGATGGAAAGTATCATGGGGAATATGCAGCAGGCTATGGAGGCAGTCATGACACAGATGATGTCCTCTATGACAGATGCCATGATGAATGCCATGCAGCTTATGGGAAATAATATGGCAGCTGCACTAGGTTCAATGGGCATGGGAACAGATACAGATGACTATAATTTTAGCAGCGCATTTGGTATAGATACAGACAGCTTCGCAGATGCGATAAAGATGAATATGAACGAAAGTGACCTTTCAGACCTTATGAAGTCACTTATGTCTGATACTGATGTTGCCTCATATGACAATAATATGAAAAAGCTTGGCTATGCAGATTTGTCAGTACCAGGTGAAATAGATATATATCCTAAGGATTTTGAAAGTAAGGATAAGATAGTAAATATACTTGATAACTATAATACAAGCATGAAAAAGCAGGGTAAGGATGAACAGGTTATAAGCTACGCAGATGTGGTAGGAACACTTATGTCCTCTGTCACTACCATAGTAAATGTTATAAGCTATGTGTTGATTGCATTCGTGGCTATATCTTTAATAGTATCTTCTATTATGATAGGTGTTATCACATATATAAGTGTACTTGAAAGACGTAAGGAGATAGGAATATTAAGGGCAATAGGTGCTTCCAAGAAGAATGTATCGGCTGTATTTAATGCAGAAACATGTATAATCGGACTATGCTCAGGACTTATGGGTATAGGTATAACATTACTTTTTATGCTTCCTATAAATGCTGTTATTCATGCACTTTCAGGGGTGAACAACATCAATGCAGTACTTCCTGTAATTCCAGCGATAGTGCTTATACTGCTTAGTGTATTTCTTACATTTACCGGTGGATTGATTCCTTCTAAAAAGGCATCAAAGAGTGATCCGGTGACAGCACTGAGGAATGAGTAGAATAATTAAATTGTTGTTTAACACACATTCTTAACGTACGGACGACAGCATATATGAGAAAAGCAGGTGTGCATACATCAACGAT
>PPYE01107585.1_pt1 | contig 14195 bp, 9 predicted proteins | sample 1559881 | NCBI WGS metagenome assembly PPYE01 (sample SAMN08240022, study PRJNA423297) | Human gut metagenome, whole genome shotgun sequencing project.
GGCGTAGACTACCGCATGTACAAGGACACCAACGAATCCAAGCAGATGCTGGCAGAATATGAGGCTGCCAAATTTGTGAAAGAGCCGGAGGACGACACCAACGAGGACACCGCTTCGACAGACGAAGTGGCAGAAACAGATACGACAGATTCTTCAGAATCGGACGAAACACCAGCAGAAACTGATACCAACCAAACGGAAAAGGAGTAAATAACCATGGCAAAACTGATTTCGGGCAAGGAAGTTTCCACCCAGATTCGCCAGAAGATTCGGGAACAGGCACAGCAGCTGCGGGAGGACCGCGGCATTCAGCCGGGGCTTGCCGTGATTCTGGTGGGCAATGATCCGGCATCGCAGATCTATGTTCGCAACAAGCAGAGAGCCTGCGAGGAAGTGGGCTTTCACGCATTCGAGTACAAGCTAAACGAAAACGCAACGGAAGAACAGCTGCTGGATCTGATCGGCGTGCTGAACAAGGACAACAAGGTACACGGCATTCTGGTACAGATGCCGCTGCCGGATCACCTCGATGAACAGCTGGTCATCAAGACCATTTCCCCGCTGAAAGATGTGGACGCATTCCACCCCATAAACGTGGGCAAGATCATGATCGGCGACTACGACTTCCTCCCCTGCACACCGGCGGGTGTCATGGAACTCATTGACAGCACCGGCGTGGAGATCGACGGCAAGAACTGCGTGGTTGTCGGCAGAAGCAACATCGTGGGCAAGCCCATGGCAATGCTGCTGCTCCACCGGAACGCAACTGTTACCATTTGCCACTCCCACACCAAGAACCTCAAGGAGGTTTGTGCATCGGCAGACATTCTGGTCAGTGCCGTGGGAAAGGCACACTTCATCACCGCGGACATGGTGAAAGAGGGTGCGATCGTGATCGACGTGGGCATGAACCACGACGAAAACGGCAAGCTTTGCGGTGACGTGGAATTCGCCGAAGTGGAACCCAAGGCAAGCTATATCACACCGGTTCCCGGCGGCGTGGGACCGATGACCATTACCATGCTGATGAAAAACACCCTGCGTGCAGCAGAAATGAAACAGAAGTAATCTCAATCCTCTATATCAAAAACGCCCCTCCGGTGTACTTGCCGGAGAGGCGTTTTTTTGATATGCTGCATCTTGCCGCCGCAGGGTGACATGCCATAACACAAAAGAGCCACTGCCCGAAGGCAATGGCTCTTTCTATGAACAACAATTTGAAATGCGATTATTCCTTTACGCCGCCCAGTGCTACACCAGCAACGATGAATCTGGACAGAATCAGGTAGATCACAATGATCGGGATAACAGACAGTGCAACTGCAGCGTACTGTGCACCCAGATCAGGGTGCTTATCCTGACCCAGAACGCTCTGGATCATGATCGGCATTGTGAAACGCTTTTCATTGGAAATGATGATCATATTCTGTGTATAGAAGTTGTTCCAGTTCTGTACGAACGCGAAGATCGCCTGTACTGCAATTGCCGGTTTGCACATCGGAATTGCAATGGTCAGGAAGGTGCGGAACTCGCCGCTTCCGTCGATACGGGCAGCCTCTACGATGTCCAGCGGGAAGGAAGACTTCATATACTGACGCATATAGAATACAACGGCAGGTGCTGCGATTGCAGGAATGATCAGCGGAATGTAGCTGTTTGCCAGACCCAGAGTACCTACCATGAACTTTACGAAACCGGTAGATGTAACCTGAATCGGGATCATCATAACTGCCAGAATAAACGTATATGCACCGTCACGGATCTTGAAATCGTAAACGGTCAGACCATAAGAGGTCAGTGCGGAGAAGAATACGGTCAGAATTGTGGTACAGCCTGCAATAATCAGGGAGTTCCGGTAGCCCAGCCAAACGTTAAAGTTCGGGGACTGCGGGAATTCACCGCCGGCAATATTCTTGATATTGGTCATCAAGTCACCGCCCGGCAGGAACTGCAACGGTTGAGCACGCAGAGCAGCGTCCCCGTGGGTTGCGTTCATGATCATGATGTACAGCGGAACCAGACAGATCAGTGCCAGCAGAACGCAGACAATGAAGCAGCCAGCCGATTTCAGTCTTTGCACCAGAATGTAATTGTCCTTAACACCAACGTTTTCCATTATGCACCCAGACCTCCATTCTTAGCCAGCTTCTGCTGTTTCTTGTATTCCTTGACCAGAGCCTTACGCTCCTGCTTCTTCCGATGCTCGTCTTCATCACGGTTCATACGGAATACGAGAATACCCAGAGCCGCAGTGATGATAAACAGAATTACGGAAGCGGCACCGGCAATGCCGTAGTCAGGCTGGTGAACCTTTGCACCGGCACGGAACTGTTCATAAACGAATACCGCAACGGTACGCAGGTTTGCGTTGATTTTACCTGCACCTGTATGATACAGATACGGAATATCGAACATCTGCAAACCACCGATCATAGAAGTGATCAGGGTATAAACAACCATCGGTCGCAGCAGCGGCAGGGTCACCTTGCGGAGCACCTGACCACTGGAAGCACCATCGATTGCAGCAGCTTCGAACAGAGAGGGGTTGATACCCATGATACCAGACATCATCATGATCATGGTATTACCAAACCACAGCCACGTCTGAATAAACATAACGATGCCGCGGCTCCAAACAGCAGATGCTTCGAAGCTTACCGCATCGCTGCCTGCATTCAGCAGCAGTGTGTTGACTGCGGACAGCTGGCTGTTGGAAATAAAGCGCATGAACAGTGCTGCAACAGATACTGCAGTAATGATGTTCGGCAGATACATAACAACTTTAAAGAAGCCCACGCCCGGAATGTGCAGTTTCGAATCGGTAAACCAAACCGCCAGCAACAGGGACAGCAGGATCTGCGGAATAAAGTTACCAAACCACAGAATGATCGTGTTTTTGAACGAAGTCAAAAACAGCTCCTGCATTGCCTTTGCACGACGACCCATTCCTTCACCGGAACCGAACAGAATGGTAGCATAGTTGTCGAAGCCGACAAATGTGCCCGCATCTGCACCGTTACCCTGAAAGCTCAGGATAAAGGTCTGGATCAGCGGCCAGATCTGGAAGAAACAATACACAAGAAAGAACGGGGCAATGAACATATAGCCATATTTCGCATAGCTAATCGACTTAATACGACGTTGTGCAGCGGATGCCATTTGCACACACCCTTTCAAAAATTCAGTAGAATAGTAAGAGAAAAGATAAACATACGCCTATAGGACGCAATTATCCTATAGGCTGTACGTTCAATCATTCAAAAAGCGTTGAGAAGCCGAAGCTTATTCAACAGTGATGTCAGTTACATCAGCTGCAATTGCATCCAGGAATGCGTTCAGGCAGTCATCCTCAGAAGCGGTTACGCCATTGCAGTAATCCTGAACTGCGTTCTGCAGGTCAGTGTTGATCTTTGCATCATACTCAGAAGCAATGCTCATGTCGATCTTGTCAGCAGAGTTGAACAGGATCTGGAACTGATCCTGACCACCGAACAGCGGGTTGCTGTTTGTGCCAGCTTCAGTTGTAGCAGACATTACGCCCTTGTTGTTTACGAAGTCACCACGAACGTCTACATACTTCTGCATTGCATCTGCATCAGCAGTCATAGTGTAGATGAACTGGCCAGCTTCCTTAGCGTTATCGGTCTTCGGATATACGCAGATCCATGTGCCGCCCCAGAACCAGGATGTCGGGCCTTCGCACAGTGCATACTTGCCGTATGTAGAGCCGCCTTCGCCGCCTTCAGCCTGTTCCAGAGAACCGCCCTTAGCGATTGCCCAAGTCGGGAAGAAGAAACCGAAGGTCTTGTTAGCCTGAGCACCGTCAGACTGACCCTGCGGGAGCCAGTCATCACTCCACTGAGTTGCACCAGAGATGTAACCCTTGTCGAAGTTCTCCTTCGCCATAGAGATGAAATCACCTACGGAAGAAGGATCCAGCTTGCCGTCGTTTACCCAAGACTTGGTTCTGTTACCGTTGGAGTAAGCTCTCCATACGCCGCCCAGAGAGTCAGCCATAGCAGTGGTGTTGCCAGACTTCTCATATACGGTAGCTGCGGTCTTCCAGAAGTCATCCCAGCTGCCGACCTGTGCCTGCATATCTTCCGGAGAAGTTACGCCCAGATATTCTTCAGCCAGATCTGCACGGTATGCATAGCCGCCTGCTGCAGCCTGCCAAGAAGCACCCTTCAGGACGCCGTTCTTGTCCTTGCCCATGGCTACAGTGTAGTCATAAGCATTTGCATACATGTCTTCAGAGATACCTACTGCAGACAGCGGAGCAGAATACTCATCGTTGTTCTGATAAGCCATGTTCCAGTCAGCGTCGCAGAAGTACAGGTCAACGTCGTCGCCAGACAGGAATACCTGTGCGTACTGTTCGTTAGCATCAGTACCGTTAGAACCAACGTTCTTGTAGTTGATCATGCTCTTGTCCATGCCGGTTGCATCAGCAACGATGTCGTACATGTACTTCAGGTCATCATCGTTCCAGCACAGGATAGTCAGCTTGTCGCCGCCGTCCTTCAGGGAGCCGTCCGGTTCGCCCAGAGCCGGAACATCAACGTTGGTGTAGCCAGCTGCGGACTCAACAGAAGATTCTTCTTCAGCAGCAGAAGATTCTTCGCCCTCAGCTGCTTCGCTGCTTTCTTCAGCAGAAGACTCAGCCTTAGACTCAGAAGAGCTGGAGCTTTCATTGCCGCCGCATCCTACGAATGCAGTTGCAGTCATAGCCAGAGCAGCCATCAGAGCCAGTGTTCTTTTCAACTTGTTCATTGGAAATTTCCTCCTTAAATATATATATCACACGTTGTGCCGGTTTGGTACAGCAGTGCAATAAACAATAAAAAACGATACCATGCCGCCCGCCGGAATTTCTCCGCCGCGGCATGCCCTGTTCCCATAAAAACGCACAAAACACGCCTAGGAAACATTTCTTGTGATAAGCCTAATATACAACAATTCGAAACAAATGTCAATGCCTTATACCGTTCTTTCATTTTTTTCAGTGATACGGTACAAAAATCAGTTGATTTTTTTGTGCAATCCGTCAAGTATTTCGAACATTTCTGTAAAAGGTTACAAACTGGTTAAAATGTCGAGTTTCCTCAAAAAAGTGCGGCTACTGGGAACTTTCCTCGGTAATTTGCACATACTCCCGAAACTGCACGAAATACGCCTCCGTCATGCCGTCCACGTAGAGCAGTTCATATACCGACGAAAACGCCTGAATCTGCTGTCGGAACGCCACGATCTTCTCCGCCAGTTCCGGCTGCATCCCGGGAATCTGTTCCAGTTCCGCCGCCGTCGCCCGATTCAGATCCAGCGGAAACGTCACTGCCGGTGCAGCTGCCGCCGGTGGTTCTGTTGCAGGCGGAGCCGTTTCTGCCGGCTGCGGTGCTGCCGCCGGTGCGGGAGATTCCGCCGGTTCCGGCTCCGGCTCCGGTTCGGGAAACGTTTCGTTTTCCAGATAGAGCAGATCATAAATTTCGTACAGGGTCGCCTCGCCGATGCCCTCCACCTCCAGAAGCTGTTCCCGATTGGAGAACCCGCCGATCTGGTCGCGGTATGCCGTGATGCGTTCCGCCAGCACCGCCCCGATGTGGGGCAGCTGTTCCAGTTCCGCCGCCGAAGCCGCGTTCAGTTCCAGCGGAAAGGTCACGGTTTCGGCTGCCGGCGTGGTGCTTTCCGGAGCCGTCCGGGTTTCTTGGGAAGCCTGTCCGGCACGCTTGGCAGAAGCCGTTTTCGTCCGGCGGGTGCCGGTGTGCAGAGTGGTTTCCGCGGCAGAAACAGTTGCTTCCGTGCCCGTAGTTTCCACCGTTGCGGCAGCCAGCCGCTGGGGTCGGGCGGAAAGTTCCCTTTCGGAAACGTGCCGTGTTCCCTGCCAGAGCAGCAGCCCCACAGCACCTGCCAGCAGAACCGTAGTTCCGCCCCGCATCAGCCATTTCAAGCATTCCTGTTTCATGCGTTCCTTCCCCGTCCTGCGGAAAAATTTCTTCCCCGTCCTGCGGAAAAATTCCTTGCTTTGTTGTAATCCTGCAAAAGGTTCTCCGCAAGTCCACTGTCTATTTTAGCACATTTCACACAAATCCGCAAGTGCTTTTCCGGTTTTTTTCTATCTTTAATCATTTTTCAAAACATTCGCCGCCGAATCGGGATTTCACTTAAAAATATTACGCTTTTCCCTTGAATTTCATTCAATTTCAGGCAAAAAAAGCAGGGCACCGAAACCGGCACCCTGCCTCATTTCAAAAATGCTTCGAGCCTGTTTCGGGAAACCGGCTGTCACGAGAATACGTTACACTCTTGCAACGCCGGAATCCTTGGCTGCCTGTGCCACTGCCTTGGCAACGGCTTTGCTGACACCTTCTTCCAGCGGGCTGGGAATGATATATTCCGCAGACAGCTTATCAGGTGTTACAAAGTCGGCGATTGCCTTGGCTGCGGCGATCTTCATGGCATCGTTGATGTCGCTGGCACGAACGTCCAGTGCACCGCGGAAGATTCCCGGGAATGCCAAAACGTTGTTGATCTGGTTCGGGAAGTCGCTGCGTCCGGTGCCCATTACTGCCGCACCGGCTGCCAGTGCTTCGTCCGGCATGATCTCCGGCGTGGGGTTTGCCATCGCGAAGATGATCGGATCCTTTGCCATAGACTTCACCATTTCCGGTGTCACGCAGTGCGGAGCCGATACGCCAATGAAAACGTCTGCCCCTGCCAGCATTTCTGCCAGTGTGCCTGCCTTGTGGCCGCTGTTGGTGATCTTTGCCATTTCTTCCTTCTGAGGATTGAGATTATCCCGTCCCTCGTAGATCGCACCGTGGCGGTCGCACAGAATGACATGGTGCGGATCCAGACCCATCGCGATCAGCAGGCGGATAATGGCAAGTCCGGCTGCACCGGCACCGCTGGTCACCACATTGATGTCGTGAATGTCCTTGCCGGTGAGCTTCAGTGCATTGAGCATAGCTGCCAGTGTAACAACGGCAGTACCGTGCTGGTCATCGTGGAAAATCGGAATGTCACAGCATTCCTTCAGACGACGCTCGATCTCGAAGCAGCGGGGTGCGGAAATGTCTTCCAGATTGACACCGCCAAAGCTGCCGGCGATCAGGCGAACCGTTTCTACGATCTCGTCCACATTCTTGGAGCGAACGCAAAGCGGAATCGCATCGACATTGCCGAAACGCTTGAACAGTGCACATTTGCCCTCCATGACCGGCATGCCGGCTTCCGGTCCGATGTCGCCCAGTCCAAGAACGGCGGTGCCGTCGGTGATGACTGCGACCAGATTGCCGCGGCGTGTCAGGTCATAGCTTTTGGAAACATCTTTCTGAATTTCCAGACAAGGCTCTGCAACGCCGGGGGTGTACGCCAGAGAAAGATCATCGGCGGTTTCCAGCGGTGCACGAAGTGTGACTTCGATCTTACCCTGCCATTTGTAGTGCAGTTTCAGAGATTCTGCTGCATAATCCATAATTTTTTCGTCCCTTTCCAACCAATCAATTGCCTGTGTTCGGCAGTTTGCCGAAGTTTTTGTCAGCGAACAGTGCTGGTGCATCAGCCCCGCCGCTGTACGGCAGCCGTCTGCACAGAGTTCTGTGCCGGCGTGCGAGTGCTTTTATACTATTTAAATTAGAGAGCCATCTGGTCGATTACAGAACGCAGTGCTTCGCCGCTCTTCTGGAAGCGTGCGATCTCCTCGTCAGTCATCGGCGGTGTGATCTCGTGTTCTACACCATTTGCACCCAGTACGCACGGCAGGCTCAGGCAAACGTCCTTTACGCCGTAGTGTGTGCCGTCCTGCAGTGTGGAAACTGTCAGAACTGCCTTGGTATCCCGCAGAATTGCTTCGGTGATCTGGCTGACAGACAGTGCAATTGCATAATATGTTGCACCCTTGCACTTGATGACCTCTGCACCGCCGTCGCGGACTTCCTGTTCGATCTCGTCCTTGTCGCCCAGATTTTCTACATTTGCACAGTATTCATCAAACTTCATGCCCGCAATGCTGGACAGGGACCACGGGATCATGGAAGAATCGCCGTGTTCACCGAATACATATGCGTGAATGTTCTTGATGTTCAGACCAGCGTGATCTGCCAGACAGGTACGCAGACGAGAAGAATCCAGAACGGTACCGGAACCGATGACCTGCTTGGGGTCCAGACCGGATACGCGAATTGCTTCATAGGTCAGCACGTCAACCGGATTGCTGACTACGAGATAACATGCGTGGGGAGCATACTTCACGATCTCCGGCATTACGGAAGCCATGATCTTTGCATTGGTCTTGCACAGATCGATACGGGTCTGACCCGGCTTTCTGGCAATACCAACGGTGATGATGACCATATCGGAATCTGCTGCGTCCGGATAATCACCGTCGTGAATATCGCAGGACGGGCAGAATGCATTACCCTGCATAATGTCCATAGCCTCACCCTTTGCCTTGGGCTTGTTGATGTCGATCAGCAGCAGTTCAGAGCAAAGACCTTTGATCGCCAGAGCAAATGCGATAGACGCACCAACATTTCCGGCACCGAGAACGGTAACTTTCTTTCCTTTTTTCAGCTTCTTTTCCACTTCAGAATTCCTCCTAAAACCTTATCTAGGACAATATTGCCCTGAGAATCCATACTCCATGCAGATCGCAGAAAGGATCTCTCTTTATCATACGCCACACAGTGACAGAATGATAGAAGAAAACCGCCTTTGCCCTCTGCAACGGCACAGACAGCCGGTGCAGGTACAAAATCCAACACCCGTCTGCCTATACAATTTCATTATAACATGAACCGTACTTTTTTGCAAGATGCAATCTGGTTTTCCGAAATTTTTGTCACTTCATACAGATTTTTCCCGTTGGAAGCCGACAATCTCTACAAATTACAACTTGTTTCGGGAGTTTGAAATAGCCTTTCCTTTATTGAAATAGCCTCCCCTTTAGGGGTGACTCCCCACGGGGTGGGGAGATGCCCGCAGGGCAGAGGGGACCGCTCAGTACGAGGAGGACCGCCGTAGGCGGTGGAGGGGTTCTCGTGGAATCTTTTGCTTGGTGTGTAAGTTTTCACGGAAGTACACCCCTCAGTCAAGCCTTCGGCTTGCCAGCTCCCCTAAAGGGGAGCCTATAATACAACAAAGGAGAGCCTGAATAAAAAGCCTCCCTTGAAAAGGGAGGGGAACCGCCGTTAGGCGGTGGAGGGGTTCTTGTGGAATCTTTTGCTTAGTGTAAAAGGTTTATGGAAATCCCCCTCAGTCAAGCCTTCGGCTTGCCAGCTCAGCACAAGGCACGCCCTACGGGTGCCCTAAAGGGGAGCCTATAATACAACAAAGGAGAGCCTGAACAAGCCAAGCCTCCCCTTTAGGGGAGGGGGACCAGCGTAGCTGGTGGAGGGGTACTCCGTGAAATCTTTTGCTTGATGTAAAAGATTTATGGAAGTACCCCTCAGTCAGCCTTCGGCTTGCCAGCTCAGCACAAGGCACGCCCTACGGGTGCCCTAAAGGGGAGCCTGAATAAAAAAGCCTCCCTTGAAAAGGGAGGGGAACCGCCGTTAGGCGGTGGAGGGATTTTTATGTGGAATCTTTTGCTTAATGTAAAAGGTCTACGATATAATCCCTCAGTCAGCCTGCGGCTGCCAGCTTCCTTTTCAAGGGAGCCTAAAATAAGCCTCCCCTTTAGGGGAGGGGGACCGCCGTAGGCGGTGGAGGGGTTCTTGTGGAATCTTTTGCTTAGTGTAAAAGGTTTATGGAAATACCCCTCAGTCAAGCCTTCGGCTTGCCAGCTCAGCACAAGGCACGCCCTACGGGTGCCCTAAAGGGGAGCCTATAGCAAAAGGAAGCCTTATTTTATACATCACCCCAAAAACAGACAATTTTTCTCCCCAATGCGGTTTACGCTTCGCCCGGCAAAAAGATCGTGGGATTTCATGGCGATTTCCTGTGATATTTTCATGAAAACTGCTTGACAATGTCGTGAAAACGTGCGATAATAAAAGGGAAAACGGTATTTTTCCGGCGGGTGTCCCCCGAAGCTGAACTATGCCGCAGAAAGCTGGCAGGATCGTACAAAACTTGTGCAGTACTGCCCTAACAGAAAGGAAGATGATACAAATGCGAAGATGCACACGTGCCGCGGCTCTGCTGACCGCAGTCTGTCTGGGTGTCAGTGCCCTGCCGCCGGTGTCTGTTTCTGCGGCGGACTTTTCTGCCAACTACGCCGAGGCTCTCCAGAAGTCCATGTACTTTTATGAATGCCAGCAGGCAGGGCCGCTTCCGGAATGGAACGAAGTGGAGTGGCGTGCCGATTCCACCATGTCCGACGAAGTCACCGGCGGCTGGTACGATGCCGGCGACCATGTCAAGTTCAATCTGCCTATGGCGTATTCCGCTTCCATGCTGGCATGGGGACTGTACCAGTACCCCGACGGGCTGGAACAGACCGGCGAACTGGAAACCTATGTGAACAACCTCTCCTTTGTGCTGGACTATCTCGCCGCCTGTGACGAGGGCGACACCGCCGTTTATCAGGTGGGCAACGGACAGATGGATCACACCTGGTGGGGGCCGGTGGAGCTGCTGGAATACGGCATGAAGGACAACGGGGCAGACTACACGAAAGCCAGAGCCGTACTCCGCGGAACGGATTCCGCTGTCTGCGGTGAAATGGCGGCGGCACTGGCGGCCGGCTCCTGTGCCCTCAAGGACAGAAGCGACAAGACCGGCGACTATCTGAAACACGCCGAGAACCTGTTCCGGCTGGCAGACGAAACACGGAGCGACGAAGCCTATAATAATAGTGATGCCAGCGGATTCTACCGTTCGTCCCACTTCTACGACGAACTGTTCTACGCGGCAAACTGGCTGTATATCGCCACCGGCAAGCAATCCTATCTGGATAAGGCGACTTCCTACATCCCCAATCTGGGAAAGGAACTGGGTTCTGACGAACTGAAATATTCGTGGGGCATGTGCTGGGACGACGTGATGCAGGGCGGCCTGCTCCTGTACGCGATCAACACCAACGACAGCTTCTACATCGGACGGGTACAGAAGCACCTGAACTACTGGACGGACTCTGTGAAAACGCTGGACGGCGGTGCAAAGTGGCTGACCACCTGGGGCTGTCTGCGGTACGCCACCACTGCCGGATTTCTGGCAAGCGTGGCGTGTGACACCGTGCTGAAAGGCACCGACACGACAAAGTATCAGCAGTTCTACGAAGACCAGATCAACTACTGTCTGGGGGACAATCCGGACGGGCAGAGTTTTGTGGTGGGCTACGGAGAAAAATCCCCGCAGAATCCCCACCACCGGACGGCTCACGGCTCGTGGAAAAATGCACTGGATACGCCGGAAACCAACCGCCACATCTTATACGGAGCACTGGTGGGCGGCCCCAACGAGGACGGTTCCTACGAGGACGACCGGCAGAACTACATCAACAACGAGGTAGCGTGCGACTACAACGCCGGTTTCACGGCACTGCTGTGCAAGATGACCGAAGCCTACGGCGGCACACCGGATCCGGATTTTCCGGAACCGGAAACGCGGGACAAGGAATTCTATGTGGAAACCAAGCTGACGGAAACTTCCGGCGGCGTGACGCTGAGTTTCAAGCTGACCAACCACTCGGCATGGCCGGCACGGATCGAGGACAACTTGTCCTATCGGTATTACATGGATCTGTCTGAAGTCATCAACGCCGGCTTCCAGCCCGGCGATGTCGTCATGCGGGTAGATCGCGATCAGGCGAAGATGTACGACGACTACACGCCGGCACAGATCTCGGAAGTGCAGCACTACAAGGACAACATCTACTATATTGAAGTGACCTATCCGGACGGCCGTGTTGCCATGCCGATCTCCGAGGGACAGCACCAGTGCGAACTGATGCTGGCTCTGGTTTTCCCGGATTATCAGACTGGCTGGGACGCTTCCAACGACTATTCCAACACGGACTTGCTGAAAAACGTGGGCGAGTATGTCATTTCGGACTGCATTCCGGTATACCAGAACGGCGTGCTGATCTCCGGCAGAGAGCCGGACGGCAAGGAGCCGGTGACAACTACTGTTACCACGCCCCAGAAGCCGGATACACTGCTGGGTGATGTCAATACAGACAGCAAGGTGAACACTGCTGATCTGGTGCTGCTGATCCAGTATCTGCTGGGCAACAAGAAGCTTTCCAAGGCCGGGGCTGCCAACGCCGATCTCCACGCCGACAAGACAGTGAACGGTCTGGACGCAGCAGTGCTGCGGCAGAATCTGGCGGGGGATTGAAAATCCTTTTTTAATGGGGTAGGAGCCCCTCCACCAGCTTCGCTGGTTCCCCTCCCCTAAATAGGCTCCCCTTTAGGGCCACCCGCAGGGCGTGCCTTGTGCTGAGCTGGCAAGCCGTAGGCTTGACTGAGGGGTACTTCTGTGTAACCTAAAACATTATGAAAAAGATTCCACGAAAGAACCCCTCCACCAGCTTCGCGGGTTCCCCTCAGCACAAGGCACGCCCTACGGGTGCCCTTTCAGGGGCGGCTGATTTAGGCTCCCTTGAAAAGGGCGGCTAGTTAGGCTCTGCCGCAGGCGGAGGGAGTGCTTTGATAAAACTGACCACATGGTACCGTCAAACCAAAACTGACATAGGATCATTCTTGACAGAAAGCAAATTATAAAGGGAGATAGAAACCATTATGGGTTTGAAAGATTTTTTATTCAACAATGATTATTCTTTTTTACTGCAAATCGCGATCATTCTGTTGTCCACCAAGCTGCTGGGGCTGCTGACCAAGCGGATCAGTCTGCCGCAGGTCGTTGGTGCACTGGCAGCCGGCATCATTCTCGGGCCGATGCTGCTGGACGTTGTAGAACGGAATGACCTGATCGTCAGTCTGGCAGAACTGGGCGTTATCGTCCTCATGTTCAGTGCCGGACTGGAAACCGACATTCAGGAACTGAAAAAGGCAGGACTTGCCTCCTTTGTCATTGCCCTGCTGGGCGTCATTGTTCCGCTGGTGGGCGGATTTTTCCTCGCCGACTTCTACAATACGGAACAGGATCCGGAAATGGCTTCCCTGTTCTGGCAGAACATTTTCATCGGCGTTGTCCTGACTGCAACTTCCGTCAGCATCACCGTAGAAACTCTGAAGGAACTGGGTGCCCTGAACTCCCGTGCCGGCAATGCCATTCTGGGTGCTGCCGTAATCGATGACATTCTGGGCATTATCGCTCTGACTGTCGTTATCAGTCTGGGCGGCAAGAAGACCGGCGACGGCGGCGGCGAAAAAACACTGGGCACACTGCTGGTCAACGACGGTGTATTCGCTGTTGTCATCAACATTCTGGCGTTCTTCATTGTGGCGATCGGTGCCGCTGTACTGTACCACTTCTTCTTTAAGAAGTGGCGGGAATCCAGCAACGAAAACCTCCGCCGTCACAACATCGTGACATTTGTTTTCTGCCTGCTGCTGTCCTTTATCGCCGAGATCTGCTTCGGCGTTGCCGACATCACCGGTGCATTCGTTGCCGGTCTGGCAGTATCCGGTCTGAAAAAGAACGAGTATGTGGTCAACCGTTTCAACACGCTGTCCTACATGCTCCTGTCCCCCATCTTCTTCGCAAACATCGGTCTGGCAATGACACTGGACGGTCTGACCGGAAAGCTGATCGTGTTCATGCTGCTGCTGATGCTGCTGGCAGTTGTCACCAAGGTGATCGGCTGCGGTCTGGGTGCAAAGATCATGCGGTACACCAACAAGGAGAGCCTGCAGATCGGTATCGGTATGATCTCCCGTGGTGAGGTCGCCCTGATCGTTGCCAACAAGGGTGCTTCTGTAGGGCTGATGAGCGAGAAGTTCATGACACCGCTGGTCATCATGGTGGTATTCACCACGATCGTCACCCCGATCCTGCTGAAGTTCGTCTTCCCGAAAAAGAAAGACCACTCCGGAGAAACACCGTCCGGAGAACTGGCAGGACTGGAAAAAAGCGGTATCAACACCGGTCTGGAAGAATCCTAAGAAAACACTGTATAAGTTTGACGTTTTGACGGAAACCATATAATAAAACACCAGCATCAACGGGAGGACGTTCCGGTTGATGCTGGTGTTTTTTGTAGGGCAATACAGCACAAAGATTGTGCGACAGATGCGTCGTCAAATTTTTCGTCAGATGAAACAAAAAGCGGAGTGAATACTTGATGTATT
>PPYE01275814.1_pt1 | contig 14195 bp, 11 predicted proteins | sample 1559881 | NCBI WGS metagenome assembly PPYE01 (sample SAMN08240022, study PRJNA423297) | Human gut metagenome, whole genome shotgun sequencing project.
CTGGGCGGCGGCACCTTCGACGTGTCCATCCTGGACATCGACGACGGTGTCAGCGAGGTGCTGGCCACCGCCGGCAACAACCGCCTGGGCGGCGACGACTTCGACAAGGCCGTCATGGACTGGATGGCCGCCGAGTTCAAGAAGGACACCGGCATTGACCTGACCGGCGACAAGGTGGCCATGCAGCGCCTGAAGGAGGCCGCCGAGAAGGCCAAGATCGAGCTGTCCGGCGTCACCTCCACCAACATCAACCTGCCCTATATCACCGCCGACGCCACCGGCCCCAAGCACCTGGATCTGACCCTCACCCGGGCCAAGTTCGACCAGCTCACCGCCAACCTGGTGGAGGCCACCAGTGGCCCCGTGAAGCAGGCCATGAGTGACGCCGGCCTGTCCTCCAGCGACATCTCCAAGGTGCTGATGGTGGGCGGCTCCAGCCGTATCCCCGCCGTGCAGGAGATGGTCAAGAAGCTCACCGGCAAGGAGGGCTTCAAGGGCATCAATCCCGACGAGTGCGTGGCCATGGGCGCGGCGCTCCAGGGCGGCGTGTTCACCGGCGACGTGAAGGGCCTGCTGCTGCTGGACGTCACCCCCCTGTCCCTGGGCATCGAGACCATGGGCGGCGTGATGACCAAGCTCATCGAGCGCAACACCACCATTCCCGCCAAGAAGAGCCAGGTGTTCACCACCGCGGCCGACAACCAGACCAGCGTGGAGGTTCACGTGCTCCAGGGCGAGCGCGAGATGGCCCAGTACAACAAGACCCTGGGCCGCTTCAACCTGGACGGCATCGCCCCCGCCCGCCGCGGCGTGCCGCAGATCGAGGTCACCTTCGACATCGACGCCAACGGCATCGTGAACGTGTCCGCCAAGGATCTGGGCACCGGCAAGGAGCAGCACATCACCATCACCTCCTCCACCAACATGTCCAAGGAGGACATTGACAAGGCCGTCAAGGAGGCCGAGCAGTTCGCCGCCGAGGACGCCAAGAAGAAGGAGGAGATCGACGTCCGCAACCAGGCCGACCAGGTGGTCTACCAGACCGAGAAGGCCCTGGAGGATGCCAAGGACAAGATCAGCGCCGACGACAAGGCCACGGTGGAGGCCGCGCTGAACAAGCTGAAGGACGCGCTGAAGGGTACCGACGTGGCCGCCATCAAGGCCGCCACCGAGGAGGCCAGCAAGGCCTTCTATCCCATCGCGGAGAAGATGTATCAGCAGGCCAATCCCCAGGGTGGTCAGCAGCCTGGCCCCGACATGGGCGGCGCTCAGGCCGGTTCCGCCAGCTCCGATCCCAACGTGGTGGACGCCGATTATGAAGTGGTAGACGACGACAGCCAGAAGTAAATTCGTCCGGTGAGCACGGGCCGGTCTGGAGTTGGCTCCTACGCAGTAGGGGGCGGCCCCCAGACCCGCCCGTTTCTCCCGTTAAGAGGTGATAGAACCCTATGCCAGAACAGAAACGAGATTATTATGAAGTCCTCGGCGTGTCCAAGGGCGCCACGGACGAGGAGATCAAGAAGGCCTACCGGAAAAAGGCCAAGCAGTACCACCCGGATCTGAACCCCGGCGACAAGACCGCCGAGGCTAAATTCAAGGAGGCCAATGAGGCCTACGAGGTATTGTCCGACAAGGATAAGCGCGCCCGCTACGACCAGTTCGGCCATGCGGGTGTGGATCCCAATTTCGGCGCGGGCGGACCCGGGGGCGGCTTTGGCGGCTTCGGCGGGTTTGACATGGGCGACATCGACCTGGGCGATATCTTCGGCTCCTTCTTCGGGGGCGGCTTCGGCGGCGGCTCCAGCCGTGCGCGCAGCGGCCCCATGAAGGGCGACACCCTGCGGGCGTCGGTTACCATCAGCTTTGAGGAGGCGGCCTTCGGCTGTGAGAAGGAGATCACCCTCAACCGAACCGAACCCTGCGACGACTGCCACGGTACCGGCTGCGCGCCGGGTACCACAGCGGAGGTCTGCCCCGACTGCCACGGCAGCGGCCAGATCCGTATCCAGCGGGGCGGCGGGGCCTTTACCTTCGCCACCACCACCACCTGCCCCAAGTGCGGCGGCAAGGGCAAGATCATCCATCAGCCCTGCAAGAGCTGCGGCGGCGCGGGCAGCGTCCGCCGTCAGCGCAAGCTCACCGTCTCCATCCCCGCCGGCATCGACAACGGCCAGGCGGTCTCCCTCCGGGGACAGGGCGGCGCGGGCAAAAACGGCGGCCCGGCGGGCGATCTGCTCATCAGCGTCACCGTCCGCCCCCACGAATTCTTCAAGCGGGACGGCACGTCGGTCTATCTGGAGCACCCCGTCACCTTTCTCCAGGCCACACTGGGCGCGGAGCTGGAGATTCCCACCATCGACGGCAAGGTGAAGTGGAGCCTGCCGGCGGGCACCCAGCCCGGCACCACCTTCCGCCTGCGGGGTAAGGGCATCCCCAGCGTCAACGGCCGGGGCCGGGGCGACCAGTACGTCACCGTGAACGTACAGGTGCCCACCGGCCTGACCCACGAACAGAAGGAGGCGCTGCGTGCCTATGGCGAAGCCATGGGCGAGCTTTCACCCGGTCCCATGGAGGGCGTAAAATCTTTCTTTGACAAAAAGAAGAAAAAGAAATAAACTAGAGGACGGGCAACTGCCCGTCCTCTAGTCTATTTCTGTCGTTGGAGGTGACCGCCCCCGTGGGCCCCATTCGTTATATTGTCATACTCTTTCCCGTCCTCACCCTGCTGGCGCTGCTGGGCTTCTTCTGCTGGTACTGGCGCACCCAGCGCTCTCCCCTGGCCCAGCAGCTCGCCCCCGCGCCGCAGCCGAAGCGCCGCTTCACCTTTGCCGGGCGGTGCCATCCCCTGGCGCGCCGGGATGCCATTCCCATCCTGCTCATCACCTGTATTTACGCCGTCACCGCCTTCGCCCACTTGGGCTCCCTCCAGGCGCCCCAGAGCGCCTGGGACTTCGGGGACGGGGAATCGGCCACCTTCTCCCTGCCGGAGAGCGTCCAGGTGTCCAGGCTGTGGTACTACCCCAACCTGGGCACCGGCAAATACCAGGTGGAGATCTCCGCCGACGGCACCCAGTGGCTCACCCTCTGGAGCCGGACGGAGACCGATGAAACGGGCAGTGAGGAGACCGTTTACTACTGGGCCGACCCGGAGGGCTACGGCGAGAGCTACGCCATGACCCAGAACTACAATCAGCTCTTCAAGTGGAATGAACTCACCTTCGAAAACCCCCAGTATATCCGATACCTGCGCATCACCGGCCAGGCCAATAAGGGCCTGCTGGAGCTGGGCGAGGTGGCCCTGTTCGACCTGGAGGGGAACCGGGTGAATCTGTCCGCCTCGGCCAGCCCCCTCTTCGACGAGCAGGAGACGGTACCCGAAAAGACCACCTATTACGACTCGGCCTACTTTGACGAGATCTACCACCCCCGCACCGCCTGGGAGCACATCCGGGGCATTGAACCCTATGAGATCTCCCACCCGCCCCTGGGCAAGCTGATCATGGGCGTCGGCATCCGCCTGTTCGGCATGACCCCCTTCGGCTGGCGGTTCATGGGCACCCTGTTCGGCGTGGGGATGCTCCCCCTGCTGTATGTGTTCCTCAAGAACCTGTTCGGCCGCACCTCCATCGCCACCTGCGGCACCGTGCTGCTGGCCGCCGACTTCATGCACCTGACCCAGACCCGGCTGGCCACCATCGACACCTACGCCTTCTTCTTCATCCTTCTGATGTATTATTTCATGTACCGCTACCTCACCCTCCCGGCGGGCGCCCCCTTCCGCAAATGCGCCCTGCCCCTGTTCCTGTCGGGGTTGTTCTGGGGCATCGGCGCGGCCTCCAAATGGACGGTGATCTACGGCTGCACCGGGCTGGTGGTACTCTACTTCATCGGCCTGTACCAAAAGCTGCGGGACTGGCCGGCGGACGGGGAGACGGGGGCGCGGCAGCCCGGGCGGCTGAAGTGGGCCTTCCAGATTCTCGCCTTCTCGGTGCTGGTGTTCGCCCTGATCCCGGCGGCCATCTATACCCTGTCCTATCTCCCTTACGCCTGGGCGGAGGGAGACAGCAGCCTCACCGGCCTCGTCGGCGCCATGTGGGAAAACCAGAAGTATATGCTCTCCTACCACAGCGGCGTCACCGATACCCACCCCTACTCCTCCCGCTGGTATCAGTGGCTCTTTGACATCCGGCCCATCCTCTACTATATGGACAACTCGGTGCCGGGGTACACCACCCGCTTCGCCGCCTTTGTCAACCCGGTGGTGTGCTGGGGCGGCCTGCTGGCCGTCCTCGCCTGCGCCGTGCAGGCGGTGCGGCGGCGGTGCGCCAGGGCCCTGTTCATCGTCATCGGCTACCTGGCCCAGCTGGTGCCCTGGTTCTTCATCGGCCGCATCACCTTCGCCTATCACTACTTCCCCTCGGTGCTGTTTCTCATTCTGGCCCTGTGCTATGTGTTTTACAGCCTGTCCGAGCAGGAGGAGCTCATCGCCTGGAAGCCCGCCATGTACGCCGTCACGGCGGGGGCCGCGGCCCTCTACGCCCTGTTCTATCCCGTGCTGGTGGGCATCCAGATCCCCTCCTGGTATGGGACCTGCCTGCTGCGGTGGCTCCCCTCCTGGCCCTTCTAATCCCCCGCCCAGCGGCACTTGTGAGGTAATTTGTATGTATCTGTCCGACTATCACACCCACAGCCGGCTCTCCTTTGACGCCCACGCCCCCCTGTCCGAGCTGGCGGAGGCGGCGGCAGACACGGGCCTGGATGAACTGTGCGTCACCGACCACTTCGACTTTCTCGACGAAAACGGAACCCCAGCGGAGGGCTACGACTGGGCCCCCGCCGTGGCCCAGCATCAGCAAGCCCTCCCCGCCGCCGGGGAGCGTCTCACCCTCAAGCTGGGCCTGGAGCTGGGCATGCCCCATCTGAATCCGGCCGCCGCTGCGGCCATCTGTGCCCGCCCAGAGGCCGACTTCATCCTGGGCTCGGTCCACAACCTCTCGCCGGAAAGGGGCGGCACCGACCTGTTCTTCCTGGATTTCTCCACCGTCCAGGCCTGCTATGATGCCCTGGACGACTACTTTGCCTCCCTGGCTCTGCTGGCCGCCACGGATTTTTACGACGTGCTGGCCCACCTCATCTACCCCCTGCGCTATATGCAGGCCCCCGTCACCCTGAACCGCTACCAGGACGCCATCCGGGCCATCCTGCGCACGGCTGTGGAGAAGGGCAGGGGCATGGAGGTCAACACCTGCCGGGGGCGCACCCTGGAGGAGTGGCGGCCCATCCTGGCCCTCTACCGGGACTGCGGCGGCGAGCTCGTCACCGTTGGCTCCGACGCCCACACCCCGGCGGACGTGGGCAAGGGAGTCCGGGCGGCCTGCGCGCTGCTGCGGGAGTGCGGCTTCCGCCGCGTCTGCACCTATGAAAAGCACCAGCCCGTATTTCACACACTCGGATAAGGAGGAAATATATATGATCGCATTGGGTTCCGACCACGGAGGGCTCGCCCTCAAGCGCCACGTCATGGAGTACCTGGACGCCCGCGGCCTGGAGTATCAGGACTTCGGCTGCTACACCGCAGAGAGCTGCGACTACCCCGACTTCGGCCGGGCGGCTGCGGAGGCGGTGGCCTCCGGCGCGTGCGACCGGGGTATCGTTATCTGCACCACGGGCATCGGCATCTCCATCGCCGCCAACAAGGTGAAGGGCATCCGCTGTGCCCTGTGCAGCGAGCCTCTCTCCGCCGAGATGACCCGGCGGCACAACGACGCCAACATGCTGGCCATGGGCGGCGGACTGATCGGGAACAATATGGCCGACCGCATCGTGGACGCCTTCCTCAACACCCCGTTTGAGGGCGGCCGCCACCAGCGGCGGGTGGACAAAATCGAAGGCTGAACGCAGAACGGCCCCCAGAACCCAAATGGTTCCGGGGGCCGCTTTGGTTTTGGCTCAGAGCGTCTGGAACACGGCCTCCGCCGCGGCCAGGGTGGCGTCCAGCTCCGCCTGGGTATGGGCCTCGGAAATGAACATGGCCTCGAACTGGGCGGGGGCCAGGGCCACGCCCCGCTCCAGCATCCCCTGGAAGTAGCGGGCGTACTTGGCCACGTCGCTGCCCTTGGCGTCGGTGAAGGTGGTCACCGCCGTGGGGGTGAAGAAGGGGGCCAGCAGGGAACCGAGCTGGTTGATGACCACCGGCGCGCCGGTGCGCTTCACCAGCTGCCGCAGACCCTCCGCCAGAGCCGCGCCCTTGGCGTTGATGTGCTCGTATACCTCGGGATGCTCCCGCAGGTAGGTGAGCTGGGCCAGGCCGGCGGCCATGGCCACCGGGTTGCCGCTGAGTGTGCCCGCCTGGTACACCGGGCCGCAGGGGGCCACCTGCTCCAGCAGCGCGCGGCTGCCGCAGTAGGCGCCCACCGGCATGCCGCCGCCGATGATCTTGCCGAAGGTGACCAGATCGGCCCGCACGCCGAAGTACGCCTGGGCGCCGCCGGGGGCCAGGCGGAAGCCGGTGATCACCTCGTCGAAGATCAGCAGGGCGCCGTGCTTGTCGCACAGGGCCCGCAGTCCCGCCAGGAAGCCGGGGGCGGGGCCGACCACGCCCATGTTGGCGGCCACCGGCTCCACGATCACCGCCGCCACCTGGCCGGGGTTCTGCTCCAGCAGGACCTCCACGCTGGCCAGATCGTTGAACTGGGCGGTGAGGGTGTCCCTGGCCGCCCCCACCGGCACGCCGGCGCTGCTGGGGTGGCCCCCCGCCAGGGCGGAGGAACCGGCGTTGACCAGCATGCAGTCGGAGTGGCCGTGGTAGCAGCCCTCGAACTTGATGAGCTTGTCCCGGCCGGTGGCCCCCCGGGCCAGCCGGAGGGCGGACATGACCGCCTCGGTGCCGGAATTCACCATGCGCACCATCTCAATGTTGGGCACCATGCCGATCATCAGCTCGGCAATCTCCACCTCCCGGCGGGTGGGTGCGCCGAAGGAGAGGCCGTCCCGTACCGCCTGCTCCACCGCCTCCCGGATCACCGGGTGGTTGTGGCCCAGGATCATGGGGCCCCAGGAGCAGACGTAGTCGATGTACCGCTTCCCGTCCTCGTCGTAGATATAGGCTCCGTCGGCCCGCGTGATGAAGCGGGGGGCCATGCCCACGGCCCGGTAGGCCCGCACCGGGGAGTTGACCCCGCCGGGGAGCACCCGCTTGGCCCGCTCAAAGAGCTGTTCCGAGATATCCATCAGCCGATGTCCCCCTTCTGTATGGCCTGGGCCAGCTCCTTGGCGTAGTAGGTGATGAGCATGTTGGCCCCGGCCCGGAACACGGACAGGGCGCTCTCGCACATGATGCGGTACTCGTCCACCAGCCCCGCCGCCCCGGCGGCCTTGATCATGGCGTACTCGCCGGAGACGGAGTAGGCGCACATGGGCAGATCAAAGGCGTCGGAGCACTCGCGGATCACGTCCAGGTAGCTCAGGGCGGGCTTGACCATGAGGATATCCGCCCCTTCCGCCTCGTCTAGGGCGCACTCCTTGAGGGCCTCCTTGCGGTTATGGGGATCCATCTGGTACCCCTTCCGGTCGCCGAAGGAGGGGGTGGAGCCGGCCGCCGCCCGGAAGGGGCCGTAGAACGCGGAGGCGTACTTGGCGGAGTAGGCCATGATGGGGGTGGTCTCATAGCCGTGCTCGTCCAGGACGGCCCGAATGGCGGCTACCCGGCCGTCCATCATGTCGGAGGGGGCCACCATGTCCGCCCCCGCCTCCACATGGGAGAGGGCGGTCTTGGCCAGCACCTCCAGGGTCTTGTCGTTGTCCACGCTCTGGCCGCAGAGGATGCCGCAGTGGCCGTGGTCGGTATACTCGCACATGCACACGTCGGTGATCACATAGAAATCCGGGTATTTGGCCTTGATGGCCCGGATGGCCTCCTGCACCACGCCGTGCTTTGCCCAGGCGGAGGAGCCCACGGCGTCCTTCTCACGGGGCAGGCCGAAGAGGATGCAGTGGGTCACCCCGGCGGCCAGGCAGTCGGACACCGCCTCACACACCGCGTCCAGGCCGTAGTGGAACTGGCCGGGCAGGGCCTCGATGGGCCGCTTACCGCGGAGGGTCTCGTCCACGAAGATGGGGTAGATCAGGCTGTCGGGGGACAGGCGGGTCTCCCGGCACAGGCGGCGCACCGCGTCGCTTCCCCGCAGGCGGCGGGGGCGTTGAATGAGTTCCATATATGTGCTTCCTTTCTCAATCCCGCAGGGCGGTAATCAATTCCACCAGGGCGTCCATGGTGGCCTCCCGGGCCACCGCCGCGGGGATGCCGTGCTTCCGGGCCTCGGCAGCGGTCTGCGCCCCGATACAGGCCCCCACCATGCGGGAGAAGTCCGCGTCCTCCCCCACGGAGGCGACAAACCCCTTGACCGTGGAGGCACTGGTGAAGGTGACGATCCCCGCCGCGCCGGACTCCACCGCCGCCCGCAGCTCGTCGGAGCGGGGGTTCTCGTACACGGTGCGGTAGCAGGCCACGTCGTCATACCCAATGTTACGCCCCTTCAGGGCCTCTGTCAAGGCGGGGGAGCCCTCCTCCGCCCGGAGAATGAGCACCCGGCCCCGGGCGGGCAGACCGGCCCCCAGGTGGGCCGCATCGTAGACCTCGGGCACATAGTCGGCCCGCAGCCCGTGGCCGGCCAGAGCCTTGGCGGTGCCGGGGCCGATGGCGGCCAGCTTCAGGCCGCCCAGGGCGCGGGCGTCCAGGCCCTTCCCGTCCAGGCAGGTCCACACCGCGTCCACTCCGGCGGGGCTGGTGAGGGCCAGCCACTCATAGCCGGACAGCCGCTCCAGCGCCCCGTCCACGGCGGGGCAGGGGGTGATGGGCACGGTGGCGATGCAGGGGTACTCCCACACGTCGGCCCCCAGCGCCCGCAGGCGGGCCGACAGGGTGCCGGCCCGCTCCCGGGGCCGGGTGACCACCACGCGCTTCCCCTTGAGGGGGAGGTGGTCGAACCAGTCGAACTGGTCGGCCAGGGCGCACACGCCCCCCACCACAATGACGGCGGGACTCTGGACGGCGGCCGCTTCCGCCGCCCTGGGCAGCTCCGCCAGGGTGGCGCTCACCCGCCGCTGGGCGGGGGTGGTGCCCCGCTCCACCACGGCGGCGGGGGTGTCCGGAGCCATCCCCGCGTCCAGCAGCCCGGCGCAGATGGTAGGCAGGGCGGACACGCCCATGAGGAAGACCAGGGTGCCCCCGGTGCGCACCAGGGCCTCGAAGTCGATGGCCAGCTCCTTCCCCGCCCGCTGGTGGCCGGTGACGATGTGCAGGGAGGAGCAGCAGTCCCGGTGGGTCACCGGGATGCCGCCATAGGCCGGGGCTGCGATGGCGGAGGTGATGCCGGGCACCTCCTCGAAGGGGATGCGGTGCTCCGCCAGCAGCTCCAGCTCCTCCCCTCCCCGGCCGAACAGGAAGGGGTCGCCCCCCTTGAGGCGCACCACGTTGTGGCCCTGCTGAGCCTGCTCCAGCAGGATCTGGTTGATCTGCTCCTGGGGCACGGGGTGGCGGGACGCCTCCTTGCCCACGTTGATCTTCACCGCCCCCTCGGGCATGAGGGCCAGGATGGCGGGGCTGACCAAGCGGTCGTACACCACCACATCGGCCTTCTCCAGGGCCTCCAGCCCCTTGCGGGTCAGCAGGCCGGGATCGCCGGGGCCGGCGCCCACCAGTGTCACTTTTCCAGGCATGTTCCGCCCTCCTTCAGCCTGCGGGCCAGCGCCTCACCCAGGGCCTCCCCCTGGGCGCGGGGGCCGCTGAGCCGCCCCCGCCGCACTTCGCCCGCGTCGGTTACATACAGTCCGTCTATGGTCACGGTATCGCCCTCCAGCCGGGCGTGGGCCGCAATGGGGGCGGAGCAGCCCCCGTCCAGGGCGCGGACAAAGGCACGCTCGGCCCGGGCGCAGTCGGTTCCGTCGGCGTCCAGTACGCCGTCCAGGCAGGACAGCTCCTCCCCCGCCCGGGTCTGGAGGGCCAGAATACCCTGACCCGCCGCGGGGAGCAGCTCCTCCACCGTAAAGTACCGGGTGATGCGCTCCTCCAGCCCCAGCCGCTTGAGTCCGGCGGCGGCCAGCACCAGTGCAGAGAACTGTCCCTCGTCCAGCTTGCGCAGGCGGGTGAGCACGTTGCCCCGCACCGGGGCCACCGCCACGCCGGGAAACAGCGCCCGCAGCTGCACCGCCCGCCGGGCGGAGGCGCAGCCGATGGGCCTGGAGGGGTCCAGCTCCTCCGCCCCCTGGGGCAGCACCAGCACGTCCCGGGGGTCCTCCCGGCGGGAGAAGCCCGCCAGGGGGATGCGGGGGTCCTCCTCCATGGGGAGATCCTTGCAGCTGTGGACGGTCAGATCCACCCGGCCGTCCAGCAGGGCGGCGTCCAGCTCCTTGACAAAGAGGCCCTTGCCCCCCACCTTGTCCAGAGTGCGGTCCAGTATCTTGTCGCCGGTGGTCTTCATGGTCACCAGCTCCAGCTCCACCTCCGGGTGGGCGGCGCGGATGGCGTCCATCACCAGCTCGGACTGCACCACCGCCAGCCGACTCTCCCGGCTGCCCACACGTATGGTCTTCATTCCAATCCCTCCAATGCGCTGCGGATGGCCCGGGCCGCCCGGGCGGTGCGGGCGTGGTCGTCGCCCCGGCCGATGACCCCGGCCACCAGATTCTCGCCGGTGCAGACGGCGGGGAAAAAGAAGGTGCACTCCTCCGGGCAGTCGGCCACGCTGACCGGAATCCCCAGCGCGCGGGCCTCCTCCCCCACCGCCCGGTTGACGGCGCGGTCGTCGGTGGCGGCCACTGCCAGGGCCGCCCCGGCCAGATCGCCGGGGGCATAGGGCCGCCCCTCCCACTGTATGCCCTGGGGCGGGGTCTTACAGCGGGGGGCGATCACCGTCACCTCCGCGCCGAAGCGGGAGAGCACCTCCGCCCGGCGGCAGGCGACGGCCCCGCCGCCCACGACCACCGCCTTCTCCCCCGCCAGATTGACGAACAGCGGGAAGCGGAGGGGCCGCTGCTCGGGCAGGGGCCACCTGGGTTTGGCGGCGGTATGTACCTCGATCTTGCGGGCGCAGCGCTCCAGCTCCTCCGGCGTCAGGTTCTCCTTGAGCGCGCCGGAGAGGAGGTCCACCGCCCGCCCCACGGCCAGCTCCACCAGGCCCCTGGCCTCCGGGCCGTCCAGATCGGTGGACAGTACCCGGGCGGCCACCGCCTGCTTCACCCGCTCCAGGCCGGGCAGGCAGGAGCGGTAGTTCTCCCACTGGGCCATCTGCTCCAGGTGCCGCTCCACGATCTCCGCGGCGGCGGCGGGCACCTCCCGCCGTGTGTCCACCCCTAGGGAGTCCACGTTGTAGAGGGTCACGCCGGGCAGCTCCCCCACGGCGGGCTCGATGTCCCGGGGGATAGCCAGGTCGGCCAGCAGGCGGGGGTGGTCCTCCACCGCCGCCAGCTCCCGGGCGGAGATAGTGTAGTGGGGGCTGGTGGTGGCGGAGAGGAGCAGGTCCACCCCCTTCATGGCGGCGTAGCGCTCCTCATAGGGGGCCACGGCGCACCCGGCGGGCACCACGGTCTCCCCGTGGCGGTAGGTGCGCAGGGTGACGGTGACGGCGCACCCCAGCCGGTGGAGCAGAGCGGCGGACAGGCGGCCCATCTCCCCGTTGCCGATGACCAGGGCCCGCTTGCCCTCCAGGCCCCCTGCGTCCCGCGCCAGCCGCTCCACCGCGCTCTGGGCCGCGGAGCGGGGCACTCCGGTGAGGGGCACCTTGGTCTTGATCTCCTTGCCTGCGGCGGCGGCGTTGCGGAACAGGATCTCCAGCACCCCGTCCGCCGTGCCGGCCTCCCGGGCGGCGGCCGCCGCCCCCTTCACCTGGGTGAGGATCTGATCCTCCCCCCAGATCTGGGAGCGCAGGCCGCCGGCCACCTCCATCAGGTGCCGGGTAGCCTCCTCCCCCGTGCGGGTGACGAAGGCCCCGGCGAAGGGGGCGTAGGGCAGCCCCGCCGCCGCGCACAGCAGCGCCCCCGGCTCCGGCTCCGCCCCGGAGGCGCAGGAGAGGTAGAGCTCCGTGCGGTTGCAGGTGGACAGGAGCACGCAGCCCTCCACCCCCTCCGCCGCCCGGAGCAGCCGGTCCAGCTCCACCACCCGGCTCCGGGTGAAGGAGAGGGCTTCCCGCAGACCGATGGGGGCGTTCCGCCAGTCCAGGCCGGTCATACGGATGTTCAAGCCTCTTCCCCCTTCTTCACCAGCACCACGGAGAAGTAGCCGCTGCCGTCGGTCAGCTCGGCGAAGCGGGGGTAGACCGCCTCCCCCTCCATGCCGCAGTTGGCCACCATGGACGCCCGCTCCAGCAGGCCCTTCTCCGCCAGCTTCTCCTTCAGCGCGCCGATCTCCCGGCCCGCCTTCATGAACACCAGGTTGGCGTCCACGTCCAGGCAGTCGTCCACGTCCTTGTGGGAGGCGGGGACAATGAGCAGCCGCTCCGATTTCTCGCACAGGGCGCTGCCCAGCCGGGCCGCCACCGCGCAGAAGGAGGGTACGCCGGGGATGATCTCCGCCTCATACCCCCGGGCCGTCACCTTGCGGTGGAGGTAGAGGTAGGTGGAGTAGACGGTGGGATCGCCCAGGGTGAGGAAGGCCACGTCCTTCCCCCCGTCCAACAGGGCGCACACCCGGTCGGCGTTGGCCTCATAGGCCGCGTCCAGGGCGGCCTCGTCCCGCACCATGGGGGCGTCGCAGAGGAGAATCTCCTTCCCCTCGGCCAGCTCGCCGGCGATGGTCAGCGCGGTCTTCTCCCCGCTGCCCTTGTCGGGCACCGCCAGCACCGCCGCCTGGGCGATGATCCGCTGGGCCTTGCGGGTGATCAGTTCCGGATCGCCGGGGCCCACTCCGACGCCGTACAGAATGCCTCGTTTCACAATAACTCCTCCTGTTTCAACAATCGCAGCAGCTCCCGCCGGGCCGCCCCAATGGTGCCCACCGGGGCCACGTCCAGGCCGTCCCGGTCGCGGAGAATCGCCATCAGGTGGGCGATGCGGGGCAGGCGCAGGTGGTTGGCCCGCAGCAGCTCCGCCTGGGCAAACAGCTCCTCCGGCGTCCCCTGGGCCAGCACGCTTCCCCCGCCCAGCAGATAGGCGTAGTCGCAGCACAGGGGCACCACGTCCATGTCGTGGGTGGCCATGAGAATGGTCATGCCCAGGCCGTCCCGCAGGCTGGCCAGCAGCTCCAGCAGAGCGCTCACCCCCTGGGGGTCCAGCCCGGCGGTGGGCTCGTCCAGAATCAGCACCTCCGGCTCCATGACCAGCACGCCGGCGATGGCCGCCCGCTTCTTCTGCCCGAAGGAGAGGGCGTGGGTGGGCTTGTCCCGCAGGTGGGACACTCCGGTGCGCTCCATGGCCGCCTCCACCCGGCGGCGCACCTCCGCCTCGGGCAGGCCCAGGTTGACCGCGCCGAAGGAGATGTCCCGGTACACGTCGGCGGAGAAGAGCTGGTCGTCCGGATCCTGGAACACGATGCCTACCCGGCGGCGCAGCTCGGTCAGGCCCTTCCGGTCCCGCTTCACCGGCGCGCCGTCCAGCAGGATCTCCCCGGCGGACGGCTGGAGCACGCCGTTGAGGTTCAGAAACAGGGTGGACTTGCCCGCCCCGTTGGCCCCCAGGATGCCCGTGATCTTTCCCCGTTCGGCCCGGAGGTTGATGCCCTTCAGCGCCGCCGTGCCGTCCTCATAGGTATAGCGCAGCTCTCTGGCCTCAATCGCGGCCTCCATCATCCCATCACGCTCCTCTCGAGATACCATGCCGTCAGCTGAACCGCCGCCACCGCCGCCGTCAGCGGGTAGAGCCACGCCCCCCGCGCATAGCCGCCGGACAGGGTGACCAGGCTTCCGCTGTAGCCGCGGGACTCCAGGGCGGTATACACCCGGTCCGCCTTCCGCCACGCCCGGAGAAACACCATGGAGGCCAGGGTGCCCAGGGAGGACAGGGAGCGGCGCACCCCCTGATAGCCCAGCCGGGACTCCTGAGCCAGGCGGATGCGGGAGGCGGTCTCGGTCAGGACAAAGATAAAGCGGTAGATCAGCTCCATCAGCTCCACCAGCAGGTGGGGTACGTGCAGCCGCTCCAGCGCCATGGTCACATCGGTCACCGGGGTATTCAGTGCCAGGAAGTACATGGCCCCCACCGCCCCC
>PPYE01662869.1_pt1 | contig 14192 bp, 19 predicted proteins | sample 1559881 | NCBI WGS metagenome assembly PPYE01 (sample SAMN08240022, study PRJNA423297) | Human gut metagenome, whole genome shotgun sequencing project.
TCTGCGATATCCATGGCGGCATACAGGCCTTGTTTTACGCTCTTTTTGACCACCATATCCTGCGGTTTTACGTCTCTTCCGGTACGCATCAGCTGCACCATAACGTCCTGTGCCATCGGACGGCCATGCTCCTCTTTTGTCCCGAGAATCTGAAGCATTACGACATACGGGTCCTGCATACTGCCATAATACAGCGTGTTGCCGCAGCGAACCAGCGGTTTATCTTTATACATGAAAAACGGGCTTTTTGCTTCTCCCACTGTAAATTCCTCCTGTTTTATTGATCCTGTCCGTGTTTTTGCCGGCTTTCCATCCGGCAATTTGCCAAGAGACAAAACGGGCAGTTTATTATCTTTGTTTTATTTTAACACATGATGCGCCTTCTGTAAACAACTACGGTCGACGTTTCATAAAGTGTTTACACCAAAAACGCGCGGACATGATAGTCCGCGCGCCAATATTGCCTTTTATCAGATTTTCCGCTTACAGCCGGATGATTTCGCCGTACACCTCGCCGACGCAGTGCGCCGCGTTTGCCTCGTCCGTATCCAGGTGCATTGCGGTCGCATATTTGGGTGAAACACGAACCACAACGTCGCCGAATACAAGCGCTCTGCCCTCTGTCTCGATCTTTACCCAGACGGTCTGCTTGTCCTTTACGTTCAGGACAGCTGCCTCCTCCGGCGTGGTGTGGATATGACGCTGTGCAACGATGACGCCTTCTTTTAACTCGACCTCGCCACACGGGCCGACCAGCTTGCACGGACAGCTTCCCGCCAAATCCCCGGATTCGCGGATCGGGGGAACTAAGCCCAGTGCGCGCGCATCAGTGAAGGAGACCTCAATCTGTGTCTGCGGACGCTCCGGCCCAAGGATGGACATGGTCAGCTGTCCTTTTGGGCCGACAACCGTAACCTTTTCGTTGGTTGCAAACTGGCCCGGCTGGGACAGATTCTTTTTATTGGAAAGCTGAAAGCCTTTGCCAAACAGCGTATCCAGATCCTCTCTTGTGACATGCAGATGACGCGCGGATGTCTCGACTAAAAATTTCATGATAAAACAGCTCCATTCTCCGGTTTCCCGATATGTCTTGCGTATAAAAGGGGCGGAGTGTTCCGCCCTGCCGCGTTCCTTTTTGTCACACGGCCATTATACTTATCTTTATTATACGCAAACCGAAGCTGCTTTTCAATCCCTCTCTTGCGTTTGACTGCGAGGAATCAGGCCGAAACTTACCGAGAGGGCATTATCAATTTGCCCCATGGATCGTTCGTCAAGCTGCCCCATACGCTCTTTTAAACGCCGCTTGTCAATGGTCCGGATCTGCTCCAAAAGTACGATGGAGTTTTTCTGCAGTCCGCAGTTTTTTGCCGGGAGCGAGATATGTGTCGGCAGCTTGGCCTTTTCACACTGGCTGGTAATGGCTGCGGCGATAACGGTCGGGCTGAACCGGTTTCCCACATCGTTTTGTACAATTAAAACCGGACGCACACCGCCTTGCTCGCTGCCTACGACCGGACTTAAGTCTGCATAATAGATTTCGCCTCTGTGTACTGTCATGGTTTGTTCTCCTCCGTTTTTTTGATCCATTGCTGTGTCGTCATTATTTTGGGTGATTCTCCCGCTATTTATTCAACCGTCGGGGTGCTTTCCTCTTCTTTCACCCTCATTATATGCCGGTGGATCCCTTTTTGTCCGCTCATCCAGACTGAGCCTGTATCAAACAAAGCGCAGTTCTCCGCTTTAAATCGGAAATTGGCGCTTATTCTTCCTTTAGCATATCGGACAGCTCGCTGCGATAGAAATAGAGGAAGAAACCTATTACAGAAAGGGGCTGTCCTTTTGTTTTTTCAACTGTTCGAGCTGTTAAGCTCACATCTATTATGGTTTGCCTTGCATATAGAGGGAAGCTCATTTCCCAAGCCGCTTTCAGCTGCAAAAGAACGGGAGTGTTTTCTTAAAATGGCGGAGGGCGATACGCGTGCGCGGGATCTTTTGATCGAACACAATTTGCGTCTGGTTGCACATATTGCAAAAAAATATTATTCGATCACCAACGACCAAGACGATTTAATCTCAATCGGCACCATTGGCCTGATCAAAGCGGTGAGCACGTTTCAATATGAGAAAGGCACACGCTTTGCAACTTATGGCGCAAGATGCATTGAAAAACCAATCCCCTCATAACGGCTCTTTTGGGTTCGGAACAGGAAAAAGAAGCTCCCTTTTCCCGGAATGCTCCCAAATGGAGATTGTTCTTAAAAATCAGCGACAGCCTGTATGTTCTCAGTAAGCAGAGAAACGGACGGACAATTTACAGTCCCCTTGCAATCTACAGCTTTCAGTTTCTTCGTCCGAAAAAGCTCACCGATGCCGAAAAGTTCAATATCCAGTATCCCAATCCCGATATGCTCACGACAACGGCGGACAAGCTGCGGTATTACCGATATAAAAAATCCCTGCTCCAGCGGGAAGTCGCTGAATATGCAGGGATTAACGAGAGCACCTATATCCATTATGAGAACCCGGAACACGACTACTATCCGCTGGACAAGCTCGGTCGCATTGCGGAGTTGCTGGAAGTGGATATTACCGACCTGCTGGACGAATACAACCGATTTCTCTATGATGGGCAGGGCTGGCAGATACGGAAGATTCGTAAAAGCATGGGGTTGACGCAGTATCAGTTTGGAAAGCTGTATGGCGTGAGTGCCGGGGCAGTGAAACGGTGGGAAAGCGGAAAAGTGAGGGTGACATTTTCAACATATATCAAACTGAATTTTAAAAACGATTAATTGCTCAAAATAAATTCAGAGAGATTATTTGCGGATAAAAGGATTTTAAAATGCAATAAAACCAAACTTAAAACAAATTTTAAAAACATACAATTGACACGCGGAAGATTTTTTGGTATAATCTAGTTAAGACAATTAGCAAAGGAGAGGAAAGAGATGTTGGATGGGTTTGAAGTTGTAAATTTGACAATAGGATCGCCCTATATCTCGATTACTAAAAACGGATTAACCTTCAATAAAGCCTCAATCGTTAAGCTTGGAAAGCCGGCTTATGTAAGGCTACTGATGAATAAATCTGATAAAATGATTGCAGTCCAATCTTGTAATGATTCAGATGAAAATGCTACAGTGTTTTATAAAGCCAAAAAATCCGGATTGATTACTGTCAGATGGAACAACGGAGAGTTAATAAACACTATTTCTCGATTAATGAGCTGGAATTTAAACGAGAGCGGATATAGAATTGACGGAGATTTTCTAGACGAGGAAAAAGCAATGGTGTTCGACTTGAAAAAAGCGAAAAACACAAGCGAAAGCGAAGACTAAATCGGTCAAAAGCGGTTTCATCTGCTATGACATAAAAAGAGTCATCCAAAGCGGCAACTTTGAATGACCCTCTTCTTGAAAAGGCAGCAGTCGGTTAAACCGTCCTACTGATACATTAACATTATTAGTATAACCGAAATGTCTGCTTTTTTCAAGAATAATTCGCGAAATCTCCTTGTGTTTTGCGAAAATTTTCTTGGAAAAGGAGGTTATGCATGATGAAACACCAAAAACAAGCACCCGTTTCTGAAGATAAGCATTATGTTTACAGGGCTTCAATCAAGTTAAAAGATGGCACTGTAATTTATGCTAAAGCGTATGGAAAACGGGCTTTCAGAATCCCTGTAGACAATATCACCTAAGTTTAAAGCTTATAAAGGGTGTTTGGACGGTTGCATCCTTTCATATTTTAGAAAGGATTGATTATTTTATGGCAAATCAACATGTTACACCTCATCCGGATGGTGGATGGCAGATTAAGGGAGAAGGTAATTCTCGAGCAACCAAGCGGACTGAAACACAACAGGAAGCGATTGATATAGCACGAGAAATATCTCGGAATCAACAATCAGAATTGATTATTCACGGTAGAAACGGTCAGATTCGGGAACGTGATTCCCATGGAAATGACCCTTATCCTCCCAAAGGATAAACATTAGTAATTTTGGAAAAGACGGTCAAGCCTAACAAGCCTGACCGTCCCATTTTATGTACCTACTTGCCATTTTTCAAATCTTCCTGAACGGCTTTCAGCAATGCCAGCTTCTGCTCCTTAGGGCATGGTAGTTTGATGAGATACTGCTCCACCGCCTCGGCATGAACAGAAGCTATTCTTTTTTGAAGTTCCCGCCAGCCCTGCTCTGTCTTAGGGTAGTGCATGATGATCTCCACGCCTTACCAAGCCCCCTCCCTTCTAATAGGATATGCGTGAAGCATTGTCCAACATGATTCTACTTTTGGATAGTACGCTTGTAACGTTCAAAATCCTCTAGAACCTCGTTTTGAATTTTGGAAAGCTCGGAGATATATTTTCCCATAAAGTTCCAGCGTTCCATTGACATGAATCCTGTGCATTCAAGAATGCCGATCAAATTGTTTGCCGACTGCATTTCTCGAAACAGCATATCTACCAAATCTTCATGTGTCACATCATTCATGGTGTTTCTCTCCTTTTAAAATGTATTGTTCGTAGGTAATGGAGTTCAAAACTTCTCCGCTACCTTGTTCATCTCGAATGGTTGTCGTATGGGAATAGCAAGGTGGTGTTTCCCCAACGATTTCCTTTAACTTCTCATACGTCATTGTAACAGGAACAGGTTTCTGAATCCCTCTGGAACAGCTATACAGCCTGAAATGTTCTGGATAGAAAGCAACGCGAGTTCCTTTTTCATGTGCTTTCGAAACAGTATCAGCAGAAGTGGTACTTTCTTTTAAAAACTTCGGGCAAAAGTAAGCGCCGAAATTATCAACAAAGGGCAAATTTTCAATCCATGCACCGCCGTATTCCCACATTTGTTTGAGTTTCTCCATTGGAACAAATAAACCTTGTTTGTCCATGCGTTTTATCAGCACATGAAGATGATAGCTGCCATTGCCCTGCGGTTCTATGATACGGATATACTCGCAAGATGGATAGGAATACCGAAACCTGCTCCAAAATCGTTTGAAATCCAGATTAACCTGCTTATAATCCCTCATGACACTGGAATAGGTTAGCGTCAAGAACTTCTCAGAACAATGCCCTGTAAAGTTTAGATTGATGATCCTTCTCAGCTCATGGCAAGACTTCTTAAATCTCTTTTCTATATCAATCGGACTTGCACGAGCTTTGCTCTCAATGTACTCTCCAGTTTCCAAATTAACATAACCTCGTCTACTCACCTTGCGATAACGTGCAATACCAGTACAATGTTTTTCAACCGTAATGGCTTCTACAATGTGATTGGTATGGTACACTTTTGTTAAATGCTCGTTCTCGATTGATTTCTTCTCTTCCATCAGATTACCTCCTGTATGTTCTAGTATTTAATAACGTTTTGGAAGAGAGAAAACATCAGGATTTTTTGCATGTTCATAAAAAGTTCATGGATGTACTTCTTTGATGAACTTGTTTTGTCTGTTAAATAACGCAAAAAGGTGTGTATATCACAGCAAAGAAACTATTGATTTTAGAAATTAGAACGGCAAAGATAAAATAAAGGGAACGCAGGGGCGTAATACATCTGGGTAGAATCTGCCTGAATTTCTGTGACAAAGCAGAGAGGAGGGAAAAAGATGATACGCATTGTCAAAGAAAGTGTTGATGTAACAGCCGGTTTGGAGAAGGCAAAACGTGAGATTCTTGAAATTCGCCGTCAACTGGTACAGAACGGAAAAGTAAGAAATCATCTTGGTATCAGCTTTACAGTAGTAGACGATACATTGGCTACCATGATTGAAGAGCTTAGAAACCTTTAAGCTTTAAGAACGCTTATTTTCATCTTACAAGTGGTTAAGAAGCGCATAGAACAAAAGAGATATGTTTTGCGGAAAGCTTGCCCCCAAAAAGAAAAAGCCCTCTATGAGCCGTATAGACTTCATAGAGAGCAAACGAAAAAGACGCCCTGATTTTGTTTCAGAGCGCCTTTCTTTTAAGGATTAAGATTTTTAATCATTTCATAAAGTGACACCGTAGCAGTTTCTTGGTCTCCGTTGCTTAACTTATAGATAATACCAGAAGAATGCAATAGACGTTTCACATCTGACGGTACTAAGTTTTCACTAACAGGATTGTATCCGCAAACTTCCATACAGTTAGCGATTCCATATTTTTTACTAAACTCTTCTTTTAAGTATTTATACCGCCCAGTGATTTTACATAGGTAGTAGCTATTTTCGGAGTCACCCAGTGTCCAAATAAAATCTTCCGAACGCATCTTTTTAAAAGCATTGATACAAGTTGTGAGTTGTCTACTGCTTTTATGCGGTGAATAACTTTTTCGTAAATCGTCGTATTTTTCAATTTCTTGAATTTCTTTAATTTTTAACTTCTCAAGATAATCATCTGGGAGATCGCTGAAATTAAAAGAAAAACTATCCCCGAACAACTCTTTGAGTTCTGCAATAGTAGCGGTATCTTTACCCGGTATCAGAAGATTGAGCGGTCCCTCAATCGCTAATAAGTAAGAATATGCTTCACCGCTTTCGCTAATGGAGAAATAATATAGCGTATCTTCCGAGTTAGGAGCTTGATAGCAGTTGCTTCCTCCATCACTGAACAATGGTTGCGGCAAGGGATTATCTCCGTAAATGTCAACAACCGTTTCGTCAAACAGTTGTGTTAATTCATTGGGAATCGTAAAACCGTTGGAACTTTCAGATTCAGAAGATGATTCTTCATTATCCGAAGCGGACGAAAAACCAAAGGCATATTGGTATGCACTGAACAAGTCCCAACACCTTTCTGAACTGCTTCCGTCAACCTTTGTTACAAAATAGTTTGGATTTTCATTGTTAGGAGTAACGTCATCTTCGCCAGCTCCATCAGATATAATCACAAAGTCATCTGCAAAATCAATAATTTTTGTTCCTTTATCTGAAACAAACTCTGGTTGTGCTGATAGATTATCAATCGGCACACGATAGAGACCAGATGTTCCGTCAACCGATGAAGTGCCATAAACAAAACCATTGTGGTATTTTAATTTCCCACGAACAGAAATAGGCTCAATTTCTTCTTGCTCTTTTTTATCAATGTTAATAGCTGTTGGAATACGATTGTCTCCTGCGCTTAACGAAGGGGTATAAATCTTGTTCCCGATTACATAAACGTCTGAAACTGCTGAATCCTCATAATATTCCGTATAGTTTTTTCCGTCAGTAGTCACACTGCAAATTTTGTTGGTTTGATAAAAACCGCTGGTATAAAAATAGATTGTGTCATCTGCGATATGCGCAATATGTAGTTCTCCGCCATCGTCTGTTCCCAAAACCGTAAGGCTTCTTGGAGTTGAATAAATCCTGTCAATTTTATCATTTTCTAAATTCAATCTATAAATGCCAGCTTCTCCATTATCAACAGCAGTGTAATAAATACACTCTTCGGCTTGCCATAGTGATGTAGGAAGAAAAGCGCTATAACCATCACCAATCGGGGTATCATACTGGGAATACTCTTTTGTTTCAAGATTCACCTTTAACAAGAATTCTTTTAACGAAGAGCCGGCATCATCATGCGCCTGTCTCAGACCACAATAGAGGTTTCCGTCATAAACAACAACACTGTCAAAATAGGTTTTTGCACCTGTTGAATTATCCAGCAAGGTTGTAAAACTGCCATCTTCCGAATTGTAATCAATCAGTTTGCCCTCAATGGAGGGGTCGGGAGCGTACATGTGCGTACCGTTTTTACAGTAGCTGCTGGCAGGAGCTTCTACCACTGTCCCATTGGAAGTGTTTGACGAACAACCACCCAGTATAAATGCCAGTGAGAAGAGTACCATCAAGAGAATTGATGTGAATTTTTGTTTTTCCATTGTTCCTATCTCCAATGCTTTAAAATTTACTGTTAAGCTATTTCGTAAAACAAACCGCCTTTTTCCCACTCTTTTGCGGTCAGTTCTCTTGCAAATATCCAAGGTTCCTCATAGGGAAACCATGATTCTACCCTATCCCTGATAGTGTCCTCATAAATTTCCGTATCATCATCTTCCGGGATAGAAGCTAAATAAGACAAAAAGCGGTTTGCCGTTGAAACCTTATCGAAGCGATATAATCTTTTTAAAATTATATCGCATTGCGGCTCTTTGCCGTGTTCCGATAAATAACGCTTGATTTTTGTTACTAACTCATTTGTCCGTTGCCTTACTTTCGTATAAAAGTTTCTGATTTCATCATCACTTATACCAACGACAACAAAAAAGTCAATGCTTGACTCTTTCCAATCAGGTATGATTTTTTCTGTGCTTGCGCCATTTACCCAGCTTCGGAGTATATCGTCCACAGGTGGCAAAGCATGATAATAAAAAGCCATATTGTTCATATCTGAAACACCATTATTTTCTTTTACCGTTGTACCTGTCATACTTGCGTTGTGCATTGTTCCATTCATGATTCAATCTTTCGATTTCAAAACGATCAATGTGTTTCTTTTGATACTCTTCAATGTCTTCACCGGATATACCAAAGACCGCACAAACTCCTATAAATACGAAAGCACCGCCTACTACTGCAAGGAATCCAGACGCACCTCCAAAAGCATCATGGAATATGGCAAGATACGCAATTATCCCTCCGACAACTGCAAGTATTAAGCAAATGATTTTAATTTTAGCTTTTATTTTCATTTATCCTCCATTGTTAATTTTCGTTTATAGACGAAGCGTTGAATACCCAAAGATATAGCTACTTATATTATAGCGTTCAATTTGTTTATTGTCAATTCGTTTTGTGGTTTTTAAAGGCGTAATTAGCCCCATCTCCTTTACAATAATAAAGAGGTGGAATTATATGAATTTTGGCGAGATACTGCGAGAACTCTTAGAAGATAACGATATAACACAAAAGCAACTGGCAGACGATTTGAATATAGCGTCTACTACTATTGGTAATTACATTCGTGGACTACGTGAACCCGACTTCCAGATATTAAAGCTGTTCGCTTCATACTTCCATGTTACTACCGATTATCTCTTAAACTTCCAGTCTGGCATTACCAAAGACCACGGAGAAGATGAATTGTTACATCTCTATCGGACACTTCCAGAAGATAAAAAAGAATTGCTTTTGGAGCAAGGTAAATTGCTGGTTCGATTGAATTTAAAAGAAGATGTAAAATCATCGAAGTCGACTTTACAAGGAAAAAGTAACGTGGGATAACAAGAAACCGTCTGCGGAAAACGTAGACGGTTTTTTTTTATGAGAAAATGTTTTGCTTTTTGGGCGTATTCGGTTTATAATAAGGTTGTAAGGAAAAGCCGTTATGTGAGGAATTAAAATGTCACATAACTTATATGGAGGGTTAATCTAATGAAAGGACAGGACAACCGAAAGTACGCCATCTATTCCAGAAAATCAAAATTTACCGGCAAAGGCGAAAGCATTGAAAACCAGATTGAACTTTGTCGCCAACATATCAAGCTCCACCATGGCAATGTAACGGAAGAGGACATACTTATTTTTGAGGACGAGGGCTTCTCTGGTGGGAACGTCAACCGTCCGCAGTTTCAGGCTATGATGAAGCAAATCCGGGCGAATCAGATTCAGGCTGTGGTCTGCTACCGCTTAGACCGTATCAGCCGTAATGTGGGAGACTTTGCAAAGCTCAAGGAAGAATTTGATTATTATAATGTAGAGTTTACCTCAATCCGAGACGATTTTGACACCACTTCCCCCAGCGGCAGAGCCATGATGATGATGGTTTCCGTTTTTGCACAGTTGGAACGGGAAACCACCGCAGAGCGTATCCGTGACAATATGCACGAGCTTGCCAAGTCTGGACGGTGGCTCGGTGGCACAACGCCAACCGGCTATAAAAGTACACAGATTGTCGGAAGCGTTACGGTGGACGGAAAAGAGCGAAAAGCCTACAAGCTGGAACTTATCAAAGAAGAAGCGGAGATTATCAAGCTGATTTTCTCGAAATTTATAGAAACCAATTCCCTCACTAAGACCGACACCTATTTGTTGCAGAACAATATTACCACAAAGAACGGGAAGAATTTCACCCGGTTTTCCATTCGATCCATTCTGCAAAATCCGGTTTATATGGTCGCCGACCAAAAGGCATGGGAATACTTCGACAGCTTAGGCGTGGAGATTTACGCCGAACAATCGGAATTTGACGGAAAGCATGGCATTATGGCCTACAACAAAACCATTCAGAAATCCGGCAAGTCCAATCAAATGCGGGATATGGACGAATGGATTGTTGCTGTGGGGAAACACAAGGGCTTGATTGCCGGAGTCGATTGGGTGAAAGTGCAGGAATTGCTCAGTCAAAACCGTTCCAAATCCTACCGCAAGCCGAAAAGCAATGTGGCGTTGCTCTCCGGTCTGCTGTACTGTGGCAACTGCGGAAACTTCATGCGTCCCAAGCTCAGCCAGCGGACAAACGCACAGGGAGAGAAGATTTACAGCTACCTCTGTGAAACAAAAGAACGCAGCCGTTGTCAGCTCTGTAACAGCAAGAATCCCAACGGCAACGAGCTTGACAAGATGATATGCGGACAAATAAAGCTGATTTCAGAGGATAGCTCCGACTTTATTCAAAATTTAGAGAGCGTGCAAAGAAAGCTGGAGGGAAACCGGGAAGAATACGACCAACAGTTAAGCGCTCTCAAAAAGGAATTGCAGGAGAACGAACAGCAGATTGCCAATCTGGTGGATATCCTTGCAAAGACACCAAACACACCGGCATTCGATTACATCACGGAACAGATTAACACGCTCCATGAGAAAAATGAGAAAATCAAGAATCGAATTGGAGAGCTGGAATCCCTGACGAAAAACCATCTCTATTCCAGCAAGGAGTTTGACAAGACAAAGGAACTGCTGAAATCCTTCGGGCAGTCCTTTGATACCATGGGTGTAGAACAGAAGCGTATGGCGCTTAGAGCGTTCATTCGCCGGATTGTCTGGGACGGAAAAAACGTCCATGTGGTGCTGTTTGGTGATACGGAATCGGAGATTGACTACACCGATTTGGCAGAGGTAAATCCAGAGCCGCTGGGAGCGGATAGCGAATGAAATCCTGATGTATTTCCGCAGCATCAAAAAGTCGGCCAACGACGTTTCCATCAGCGATCCAATTGAGAACGACAGCGACGGCGGCGCTTTGACGCTTTTAGACGTCTTTTCAGATGAAGATACAATGATTGATCAGCTGGATCAGAAAATCCGCGCAGGACTGCTTCATAAAGCGATCGCCGCATTAGACGATCCGCGTGAAAAGGAAATTGTCATACTGCGCTACGGCCTCTCCGGCGACCGGCCCCTTACCCAACGCGAGATCGCCGCAAAGTTGAACATTTCGCGTTCATATGTATCGCGCATTGAAAAGCATGCGCTCGGCAAACTGCGTAAAGCGTTGGATGAAGCGGCTTTTTCAGAGGGTATCTGAACATTCGAGTTTATGTATCCCCACTGCCTATAAACAGCAGCGTGTTCGACCCTATAAGCGCTGTCCTGTACTCGTAGACAGAAACTGCAACATTAAGTCAACAGCCGTTTTATTATGGACTCAAATGCAAAATGCACAAAATCTATCAAAATTATATTGACAAATCAGAATGTAAGGCGCATAATAATAAAGGCGTTAATAACAGAAGGAGGGATTTTGATGAAAAATCCAATTATCACGATCAGTCGTGAATTTGGCAGCGGCGGCCGGGAAGCTGGTACCATCGTCTCGCAGAAGCTGAATATTCCCTATTACGACAATGCGCTGATTACCATTGCCGCAAAAAAGAGCGGTTTTGTCGAAGAACTGTTTGAACAGGCCGATCAAAAGCCGACCGGCAGCCTGCTTTACTCGCTGTCGATGTTGGGCGCAGGTATGTCCTCCGTTGAATTACCGCTCAACGACAGAATTTTTTTGATTCAATCCGATATTATCAAAGAAGTTGCTGCACAAGGGCCGTGCGTAATTGTCGGACGCTGTGCCGATTACGTGCTGCGCGACATGCAAAATGTTGTAAACTTCTTTTTATACGGCGATCTTAAGGCCCGCACCGCTTTTGCTGTAAAAGAGCGGGATCTTCCACCCGACAAAGCGGCGGAGGCCATTACAAAATTCGATAAACGGCGCGCCTCCTATTATCGTTATTATACCGGGAAAAAGTGGGGCGAGGCAAAGAACTACCATCTTTGCATGGACACCACGCACCTCACGCCGGAAAAAACAGCAGAAGTTATTCTGCAATATGTTACACAGCTTTAATTCACGTGATATTTGCCAATCAAGTCGATGGACTGGCGAATATGGCGCCTTCTTTCAAATTATTTTGCCTTCCTTAACGGGAAGGCATCCTTTTTCGAAACGTTTTCGACATTTTCCGACATTAATATGACATGAATAATAAATTGATTGCTGGGTCCCCTTTAAGATGGAACAGGCCGTTGACCGCTGTCGCTGTTCCGTTTCTATCCGGTGCGCTTCTTGCTTCCTCCGCAGCATCTATTTGGCTCTTCCTTCTGATGACTGCGGCTGCCTTGACGATCGTTAGCCTTCTCCTGCGCAGAAAGCAAGCCGCTTTGTTTCTGCTCTGCATGCTTTGCGGTATGATGCACAGCGGGGTCTATCGCGCCACGCGTCCGGTCTCTCCGGAACAACTGGATGGCCGCACCATTACAGCCGAAGGCGTTGTGTCCTCGTGCGTTTTCAAGGAGAATACGGTTCGTTGCCTGCTGCAGGATGCGACACTCTCCACCGGGGAGGAAAATGTGACTGTGAAACTCACAATGTACGGCGCGGACGATCTTTCAGACGGAGACCGCATTACCGTTCGCGGGGTATGCCGGATGGAACAGGCAGGCGTATTCGATACCTATCGTTATTACTACGAAAACGGGATTGATCTTTTTCTGTCCGGGCGCAAAATCCTGTGCCGACAAATCTCTGGGAAAACACCTCTTTCCGCAAATATTGCTGCTCTTCGCGAAAGTTGTGCGGAAACACTTTCGACAGTTTTCCCGGAGGAAGATGCCGCGCTTCTGCGCGGTGTGCTGCTTGGCGATACGGACGCCCTTTCCGATCAGACTGCCGATCTGCTGAATCGGGCCGGCGTTCGCCATCTTTTCGTAGTATCCGGTCTGCATATCTCGCTGGCAGCAGGTGCGGTACACTTGCTCTTACAAAAGCTGCGCTTTCCCAGGCGGCTTTGCGCGTTTTGCGCCATAGCCGCCGCAGGCTTTCTTGTACTGCTGACCGGATACGGAATCCCGGCAATCCGTGCCGGGATTATGACAGCGGCTATCTTTTCGGGCCGGATCTTTTTCCGAAAAAGTGACCCGCTCAATTCGCTCTGCGGCGCGGGGCTGCTCATCGTTCTGGCTGCGCCCTACGCTGTAACCTCGGCGAGCTTTCTTATGAGCTTTGCTGCGACCGGTGGACTTTTCCTGCTATCGCCGGCACTTCTCCGTCTGATGACAGAAAGGCTTCCTCTTTTCCTGCGCCGGTTTTCCGGGCTTTTCCGTGCGCTGATTCCGACGCTCAGCGCAGGGCTCGCGATACTGCCGCTCTCGATCGTCTTTTTCGGGGGAATCAGTTTGGTTTCGCCTTTTTCCAATTTGCTGGCTGCACCGCTGTTTCCAATTATTCTGTGCAGCGGCTTTTTCTCTTTAATCGGCATTCCGATTCTGTCGGATGCTGCCACACAGCTCTGTTCATTTTGTCTTCAGCTTTTTCGGGAAGGGATCACGGTGCTTGTAAAAGTTCCGTTCGCCTTTCTTGGAACGCGCAGTCCATTTGTCTTTTTCTTTCTTCTTTTGTCTGCAGGCGCACTTCTTTTCCTTTGGATTCGCAGGCGGAAGGTTGTTCTCTGTGTCAGGCTGTGCGCTGTACTGCTTCTTTTGCTGCCCATGGTGCTTCTGCCGCTTCAGGCCCTTTCTCCGGTTGTCGTCTGCACTGCTTTTTCATCCTATTCCACTCAGATTTTGGTTTTGGAACAGGGTCAAACAGCAGATCTTGTGATAATTGGGGACGGAGGAAATTGGGGAAGCAGTGTGCTTTCCTTTCTGCGCAGCCGCAATATTCGCGCGCTCCGCTCTGTGATACTGCTTGCGCCGGACAGCGTGTCCTCCTCTTCGGCCACGCTGATTACCGAAAATTTCCCCCGTAGAACATATGGTCTTATATAAAGAAAACCCGTTTTC
>PPYE01502075.1_pt1 | contig 14189 bp, 9 predicted proteins | sample 1559881 | NCBI WGS metagenome assembly PPYE01 (sample SAMN08240022, study PRJNA423297) | Human gut metagenome, whole genome shotgun sequencing project.
ATGCAAATCACAGGTTAAAGATAAAAAGTACCCAGTTATTAAAATATGCAGTAGTTTATGGAGCAAATGCATCTGGAAAGACTAATCTGGCATTGTTCTTTAAATTTTTTAAAGATAGTGTCTGCAATGGTATTCCGATAGAAGCTACACAGATGTTTTGTAAGAATCGGCAGGAGAATAAGGAACGAGAAAGTAGTTTTGAAATTCAGATTACTGTAGGTGACAAATTTTATGCCTATGGTTTTTCCGCAGTTTTAAGCAGACGAAAAGTAACCGGAGAATGGTTATATGAATTATATCAGAATGGTTCAGCAAAATGTCTCTTTGAACGAGAAGGAAGTAAACGTCCGGTGTTAAATGATGGTATTACGCTGACAAACACAGAAAAAAATAAATTTGAAACCTATGCAGATGATTTTGAAGGAAATGAAACATCTTTGTTCCTGACAGAAATGAATCGTGGAAAAAAATATAGCACACGATCTAAATTATTGTTCTTCCGAGATGTATATGATTGGATTCAGAATCATATTTCGATTATCACACCGGATACGCCATTGATTGATTTGGAATATTATTATGATGATAATTCGCTGAAGCTGATTAACAAATTGATCAAAACATTTGATACGGGTATCAGCCAGGTGAAAATTGAAGAAATTACATTGGATGAGTTATCAAATGCATTGCCGAAATCAGTATTTGATAAGATGATGCAGCATGTAAAAAATAGAATGGAAGAGCAGGAAGAACCATCATTCAGAATGACGATGAGGTCGAAGGAAACTTTCTTTAATATCGAAGTTGAAGGACATTCTGAACCGAAGGTTACAACAATCCGATTGCATCATAATAAGTCATTTTATGAGTTCGGTTTTGATGAAGAGTCTGATGGAACAAGAAGATTATTCGATTTGATGGATATGCTGTTGAATAAACGAGAAGATGTTCTTTATGTTGTGGATGAATTGGAGAGAAGCTTACATCCGAAATTGACAGAACGATTTTTGCAATTGTTTATGCAGCTACATGATGAGCAGCGTATGCAGCTATTGTTCACTACACATGAATCATCTATTATGGATCAGGCTATTTTTAGAAGGGATGAAATCTGGTTTGTAGAACGTAACGCAGAAAATGCAAGCTCTATTTATTCCTTAGATCGTTTCAAGGAGAGATACGATAAAGTGTTGAGCAAGGCATATCTGGAAGGCAGGTATGGTGCGATACCAGTATTTTCAACATTTGACTTTAGAGAGGAGGAGTAGCCTTGGCTCCAGTAAGAAGTTATACGAATTGGAATAGTAGAACTACAGATGAAGAAGAACAGATTGAGCCTTATCGTAAGTACTTTTTCATATGTGAGGGTGCAAATACTGAAACATGGTATTTCAAAAAGTTAATTGATATCCGAAAAGAGTTAAATATTCATCCATTGATCGATATCCGGTTACTTGAAAAAACAGAGGGAGACAGGGACATTTCATTTCCAAGACGTTTGATTGAGTTTGCAGAAAATCAGAAAGAAAATCCAGAAATAGCGTTTGATAAAGAACGGGATAAGATGATTGTTGTATTTGATGGAGACATTTTTGAAGAGAAGGTACTTGATTATGATGAATTGGTAGCTGAAGGTGAAAAGAAGAATATATTAGCGGTTAGTAATCCGGCATTTGAATTATTTCTGTTGTTACATTATGAAAATTCATACGAAGATGATATTGAGCCAAATGCTGAACAGATTATCCAGAATGAAAAAGATGGACATCAGACATTTATCTATAAGTTGTTACTTGCCAGAACAGGAATCAATCCGAAGAAAAATGCTGCGATTGGAGAACTGGCGAAAAATATAGAGATTGCTATTGAACAGGAAAAGAAAATCAATGAGGATATTCATCAGTGTAAGGGACAGATTACGTGTAATATAGGTCGGATTATTGATGAGATTCGGAAGGATGACGGAAAAGTTATTTAATGGTTGATAATGTAATTAAAAGAGGTGGTAGTTTTGAAAAAACATGAATTATTAATAAAATCTAGAGAAGCAATGTTGGCTGCAGTTCAAATATATAATAATCCACAAATTACTTTTAAATCTGAAATATTCATATCAATGGCGATTATATCTTGGACGTATTTAATGCATACATATTATGCAAATAAAGGAATTGATTATAGATATTATTCTATGCGTGGTAAAAGAAAATGTTATGACAAGACTAAGTATGGTGCTTATAAGCATTGGGAACTTGAGCGTTGTTTGTGTAATGACAATAATCCATTAGACAAAAATACGACGGATAATTTAAAATTTCTCATTGGAATCAGACATGAAATAGAACATCAAATGACTAACAAAATAGACAAAGCAATAAGTGCAAAACTACAAGCATGTTCAATAAACTACAATTATTATATAAAAAAATTATTTGGATTAGAGTATGGAGTGGATAATCAATTAGGATTAGCAATTCAATTTTCGCCGATTACTCCTGAACAAAAAGGTGTAATGCTTAATAATGAACAGGTGAAAGATAATGTGCAAAGTTTTATTTGTGAGTTTGAAGATAATTTGACGGAGGAAGAAGCTGGGAGTCCGAAATATGCATATCGTTTATTGTTTACTCCATTGAGTGCAAATAGAAAAGGACAGGCCGATCAGGTGATTGAATTTGTTAAAGCTGGAACAGAAGAAGGAGAAAAAATAAATAAAACATACACGTTAATAAAAGAGACAGAAAAGAAAAAATATCGTGGGAAAGAAATTGTATCAATTATGAAAGAAAAAGGATATGATTGGTTTAATATTAATATGATGACTGATTTTTGGAAATATGCTTTGAAATCACGAGATATGTATGGTGTTGCATTGGGAAAGCAATGGTATTGGTATGAAAATTGGATTCCAGTCGTAGAGGAATTTTGTAAAAAGAAAGCACCGCATATAGATCCAAAGTCGATAAAAAAAGGATATTATCCACAAGAGATAGTAACAAAAATGGTACAGCTTGGATACAATCAGTTTTCTATGAGAGATTTTACGACATTTTGGAGAGATATACTTAAAATAAATAAAGAAAATACAACGTATGGGTATAAAATGAATAACAATAGATTTGTGTGGAATGAAAAATTTTTGAAAAAAGTTAAGGAATACTGTAGTAATAATAAAGAAAAATTCGAAGCATTTTATGAAGACTAAGCAATACATAGCCAGATGGTTCCAACTCAAGGAATCACCTGGCTATTTTCATGCCTGGGTATTATCCCGAATAATATCAATCTAAGGCAAGAAAGGAGATGAAAATTATGCCATATATACCACCATCGGTCGTGCGGGAGGTCAAGCGGATGGATTTGCTCACGTACTTGAAAAATTATGAACCATATGAATTGGTTCACTTTTCTGGCAACACCTACACTACCAGAACACACGATAGTTTGAAAATATCAAATGGAAAATGGATGTGGTGGAGTCAGAGAACCGGTGGCAGATCAGCACTGGATTATCTGATCAAAGTAAGAGGATACAGTTTTTTAGAGGCGGTTGAATTGCTTGCAGAACGGGCAAATATTCAGCCGCCTCTTTCTGTATATGAGAATGTTCCGATGGAGAAACAGTTACTGTTGCCAAGGAAAAATCAAGATAATCAGAAAGTGATTGCGTATCTTTCTGAACGTGGGATTGATAATGAAATCATAGGAAATAAATACAGTCCGACAGTGATCGTGGCAGCAATTACTAGTAAAGAAAAAATGAAACTGCCGACACACATTGCAATTCCAGAAATCGAAGGTCTGGAAAAGGATTCTGTAGTGCTGTTGGAGCAGCTTAGAACTTTAGATAAAAGACGGTTAGAAAATTATGTGTGTACCTTAGACCGCACTGAAATGGAGAAAATCAATAAAGCAATCAGGAGAAGTACCGGGATACCGAAGATAATTGAAAAACCGTTAGTCGTGAGCTTGTGCAGAGTATGTGCAGGCAATTTTTATGATGTGCCGGGACATTATATCCGGCGAGTGAATCCAGAACAGCGATATAAGGATACATGTATGTTTTGCAATGTCCGGAATGGATACGACTATTATATAGGAAGAAAGAACAAGTAGCACGTAAAAGTCAAGTGTGCGATTTGAAAATTCGCACATTGGACGATGCAGACGAAAATAGATATCTTAGTGGTGTACCGTTTTTAGATGTTACACAGCTAAAAACTACCGGTAGTAAAGCGCAAAGATTAGGACGAGGAGGATAACGTTATGGCAATGATAGAGAATGAAATGGAAAAGAAAGTATATAAAGTAGAAGATGTTCAGAATTTGCTTGGGCTGGGACGCTCCAAGGCGTATGAATTTATAGAAAATGTTTATTATGATAGAAAACCATTCCGGGTGTTGAAGATTGGCAGATCTTATCGTATCCCATGCAATTCTTTTGATAGGTGGCTGAATGGAGACGAGGAGAGAGAAAGAGTGAGAGCAGAATGAAACAGAAAGAAACGCAGCAGGAGACAATGTCAAAGGAAAAGAGAGTTGTCTTTTTTGAAGGAAAATCATGGTATCACAGAACCAAAGAGCTGCAGGACGATTTGACGACAAAATATGGGAAAAAAGGTGGATTTGAAACGCCGGAAGAAGCAGAGAGAAGTTACTGGGAATATGAAAAGAGATACCAGAAGAAGCAGAGAGATCTCCAGATTGCAAAAATGCAAAAGACAGATGTGATGCTTGGCGATTATCTGGAATACTGGTTTGAAAATATTTTCAGTCCGAGAATTGAGACAACCACGAGAATGGTCGGAGCATATACCTTATATAATCTGATTCTTCCGAGTATGGAAGCGGATATCAAATTAAAATACATTTCAGTAGAGTATTTAGATGCTTTACTGGAACGTGTCGCGAAAATCTGTCCTTCAGAGGGAAATAAAGGGCGGGAGCTTTTGAGCATCGCCATGAAAGATGCAGCAGGAGATAAGTTCATAATCTATAATCCAATGCCTGAGACAAAGCCATATCCGAGAGCAAAACCAAAGGTAAGGGTATTAGGCAAAGAAAAATTGAAAGCTTTTCTTGAAGCTGCGAGCAAGAATCCTTGGTATCTGGAAATTTTACTGGGACTGTTTTGTGGGTTACGAAAAGGAGAAATTCTTGGATTGAAATTTTAGGATTTTGATTTTGAAAAACAGACCGTCAGAATTAGCAGACAGCTTGTTGGAAACCTGAACTGAAAGAAAAGGAATTTACGGTTACGGAATATGCTGTTATTGAAAGGAATCCAAAGACTGAGAACAGCTACCGGATATTGAGAGTGCCAAAAGTGGTGATGCAGGAAGTAAAACGCAGACAGCAGTTGATTGAATTGCGAAAAACTGAGCCAGGTATAGAATACAAGAATTTTGATTATGTATGTTGTCAGGAAAATGGCGAACCCCGATCATTAACGGCAATGAATCAGGCACTTACGAAAATCTGTAACAGAAATGGATTGGCAAATATCACCGTACATGGACTCAGACATATGTTTGCGACCATTTTAATTGAGCTTGGAGTTCCATTGTTTAAAATATCTGGTCTGTTAGGTCATAGTTCCGTTCATACGACTTACGAATATTATTGTGAGATTATGGACGAGCAAGATAAGATTATTGCGTTTGTAAATAATACATTTGTACCACAACAAACCGGAACGGAGGGATAGCCATGCATAAGACCTTTGACTTTAAGAAATATGTAGAATATAAGGTCTATTCGGTGATAACAATCAAAAAGGGATATGGATTTCGTGTGTTGCTGACGTTTGCAGACGAAAGTACAAAGACGCAGCAACATGCGGGATTCACGACCAAAAGAGAAGCCAATGCATTTCGTGATGAAGTCATTGGACAGCTACATACCGGAACCTATATTGTGTATGGGAAAATCCGGGTAGAGGAGTTTATGATCTTCTGGTTGGAAGATATTATGCGTCCCCGAATAACAGACGACACATATACAACTTACAAAAGTGCCATTAGGAATTATATCGTTCCACAGCTTGGAAAAATGTATATGTCTACACTGAATCAGGGTTATATCAGAAAATTATATAATACAGTTGCAGAAAAGTACGAATCAGTTGCGAAAAATGTCAGGACAATCATGAAAACATCATTGGAGTATGCATTTAATAAAAATGTATTGGCAACTAATCCTGCGAAGGGAATCAATTTACCGAAGAAAATAAAAAAGACAGAGTATCGTGTTCTGAAAATCGACGAAAAGAAAACATTGACACTTCCGCAGGTGCTACAGTTGATTGAGGCAAGTAAAGAAACACCGATTCATATGCAGATTTTATTTGCTGTATTGATGGGGCTCAGAAGAAGTGAAATCAACGGTTTGAAATACAGTGATGTCGATTACATTCACAGGACGTTGAGAGTAGAGCGTCAGTTGGGAAAGAAGCCAAACAGTAAAGCAGAAGACTGTGCACCTAAGATGCTGACAAAGCAGGAAATTAAAACAAAAACACCTGCTGGTGTGCGTGAACTTCCAATACCGGATTATGTATTTGAAGCAATTCTGGAAGAACGGAAAACTTATGAGAAGAACCGCAGACGCAGACCAAAAGAGTTCCGGGACTGGAATTATATTTGTTGTTCTACATATGGGAATCCAAGGAGTAAAGGCTTTCATCAGAAATACTATGACTTGTTGAAATCCTTGGATTTGCCTGATATTCATTTTCACCAGTTGAGAAATACCTATGCAACTATTTTGCTGAAGAATAGCTTTAATTCAAAAGGTGTTTCGCATTTATTGGGACATGCCAAGGAAATCATAGAAGACTGTCTGGATATATTGGAACCATTTATTGAAGAAGTTATTCCAAAAGAGCGGAAAGATCAGTATTATGATTATTCAGAAGTGATTGAAATAGACTTAATCCTGGAGGAATATTTCAACGCAGCATGATAAAAATAGAATAGTAGTGATAGAAAAAAGTATAAATAAGAATCGAACATTTGTACTTTTTTCTTGCGTTAATCTATATACTTTCAAAAATTTATTTGATATAATAGGGACTGTTATAAGAACAAACAGTAAAAATATGACAGGACCGGAGGTTAGTATTTTCAGGTATTTCCGAGTGCTGTTTTATCCGCAAATATTAGTTTTGTGACTTTTATTCGTAACGAGGTGAGAAACACATCTATTCACTATAAAAATGAGCTTTTCGTTGCGAATCTGGATACGAATTTTTGGCTGATAATGATCATAGTAAAAGTCACAAATGGAGGGATTTACCATGAATGAGTTCAAATTAAAAGCCCCATATAAGCCGACCGGAGACCAGCCACAGGCGATTGTAGAGCTTGTGAAAGGGTTCAAGGAAGGCAATCAATGCCAGACTTTACTAGGGGTTACGGGTTCTGGAAAGACTTTTACGATGGCAAATGTGATTCAGCAATTACAGAAGCCGACACTTGTCATCGCTCATAATAAGACGTTAGCGGCTCAGTTATACGGAGAGTTCAAGGAGATGTTCCCCGATAACGCAGTGGAATATTTTGTATCCTACTATGACTACTACCAACCAGAAGCCTATGTCCCATCTTCGGACACCTACATTGCAAAGGATTCTGCCATCAATGATGAGATTGATAAGCTTCGACACTCTGCGACAGCTGCACTGTCGGAGCGAAGAGATGTGATTATTGTGGCTAGCGTGTCTTGCATCTATGGACTGGGTTCACCGATTGATTATCAGGAGATGGTGATTTCGCTGAGGCCAGGTATGATCAAGGACCGGGATGAGGTCATTGCGAAGTTGATTGAGATTCAATACGATAGAAATGATATGGATTTTAAGCGTGGAACCTTCCGTGTAAGAGGAGACGTACTGGAAATCTTTCCGGCAATCTCGGAAGACTATGCAATCCGAGCAGAGTTTTTTGGAGATGAGATTGAACGGATCACGGAGATTGATCTTCTGACAGGAGAGATTAAGAGCGAACTGAGCCATGTTGCAATTTTTCCGGCATCACACTACGTCGTATCGAAGGAGAGCATTGACCGGGCAACGAAGGCGATCGAGGAAGAACTGGAGGAGCAGGTTCGGTACTTTAAGAGTGAGGACAAGCTGCTGGAGGCACAGAGAATCGCAGAACGGACGAATTTTGATATCGAGATGATGAGAGAAACTGGGTTCTGTTCGGGAATTGAGAATTATTCCAGACACCTGACGGGATTAAAGCCGGGAGAAGCACCCCACACATTGATTGATTATTTTCCGGATGATTTCATCATTATGATCGATGAGTCACATAAGACAATTCCGCAGATTGGGGGAATGTATGCGGGGGACCGCTCCCGCAAGAAGACTTTGGTGGACTATGGGTTTAGGCTTCCTTCGGCGTTGGATAACCGACCGCTGAATTTTGAAGAATTTGAAAGTAAGGTCAATCAAATGTTGTTTGTCTCTGCTACGCCGGGAGAGTATGAGGAACGCAATGAGTTTCTGCGGGCAGAGCAGGTAATCCGTCCGACAGGACTTCTTGATCCGGAGGTGGAAGTACGTCCGGTGGAAGGGCAGATAGACGATCTTGTTGGCGAAGTGTATAAAGAGATTGCGAAGAAAAATAAGGTGCTGATCACAACGCTGACGAAGCGTATGGCAGAGGATCTTACGGATTATATGCGAGAACTTGGAATTCGTGTGAAATACCTTCATTCGGATATCGACACTTTGGAGCGGACAGAGATCATCCGCGATATGCGTATGGATGTGTTCGATGTTCTTGTGGGAATCAACCTTTTGCGAGAAGGGTTGGATATTCCGGAGATCACACTTGTTGCGATTCTCGATGCAGACAAGGAAGGATTCCTTCGTTCGGAGACATCGCTGATCCAGACGATCGGTCGAGCTGCAAGAAATGCAGAGGGTCATGTGATCATGTACGCGGATACGATGACAGATTCTATGAAGGCTGCCATTGAAGAGACAAAGCGAAGACGTCAGGTACAGATGGAATATAATGAGAAGCATGGAATTACGCCGAAGACAATACACAAATCCGTACGGGATCTGATCAGTATTTCAAAAAAGGTGTCTTCCGAGGAGATGAAGCTGGAAAAAGATCCGGAATCTATGAGTGAAAAGGAATTACAGGCTGCAATTAAGGATATTAATAAGAAGATGAAGAAAGCCGCAGCAGAACTGAATTTTGAGGTGGCAGCAGAACTAAGAGATCAGCTGATAGAATTTAAGAAAAAGCTGTTGGAGATAGAGGAATCATAAGGACAAAGAAAAGAAGAGGTAAGAAATGGCACGCAAAGCAGAAAAGAAGCAGTATATTAAGATTAGAGGTGCAAACGAACACAATCTGAAAAATATTGATGTGGATATTCCGAGAAATGAGCTTGTAGTATTGACAGGATTGAGTGGTTCTGGAAAGTCTTCTCTGGCATTTGATACGATTTATGCAGAGGGACAGAGAAGGTATATGGAGTCATTATCCTCCTACGCGAGACAGTTTCTAGGACAGATGGAGAAGCCGGATGTAGAGAGTATCGAAGGCCTTTCCCCGGCGATTTCGATCGATCAGAAATCTACGAATCGAAATCCGAGGTCGACAGTTGGAACGGTGACGGAGATTTATGATTATTTTCGATTACTGTATGCGAGGATTGGTATCCCACATTGTCCAAAGTGTGGAAAAGAGATTAAAAAGCAGACAGTGGATCAGATGACAGATCAGATTATGGAACTGCCGGAAGGAACGAAGATTCAACTACTTGCTCCGGTAGTCAGAGGGCGCAAGGGAACTCACGCAAAACTGTTTGAGAAAGCGAAGAAGAGTGGATATGTTCGTGTGCGCGTGGATGGAAGTATGTATGAACTGACCGAGGAGATTATACTGGATAAGAATATCAAGCATAATATTGAAATTGTTGTAGATCGTCTGATCGTACGGGAAGGGATTGAAAAAAGACTCTCAGATTCGATTGAGAGTGTACTGACATTGGCGGAAGGATTGCTTCAGGTAGATGTGATCGGCGGAGAAACATTAAATTTCAGCCAGAGTTTTTCCTGTCCAGATTGTGGAATTAGTATCGAAGAGATTGAGCCGAGAAGCTTTTCTTTCAACAATCCTTTTGGAGCATGTCCGGATTGTTATGGTCTTGGATATAAGATGGAATTTGATATTGATTTGATGATCCCGGATAAAACACTCAGTATCAATGACGGAGCGATTACGGTGATTGGATGGCAGTCTTGCACAGATAAAGGGAGTTTTACAAGAGCAATCCTGGAGGCACTCTGCAAAGAGTACGGATTTGATCTGGATACGCCGTTTGAGGACTATCCGGAAGCGGTGCAGCATGTGCTGATTCATGGTACAGATGGAAGGGAAGTGAAAGTGTACTATAAAGGACAGCGGGGTGAAGGTGTTTATGATGTCGCGTTTGAGGGACTGCTAAGGAATGTAGAGCGCCGATACCGGGAGACTGGCTCTGAGACGATGAAAGCAGAATATGAATCTTTTATGCGGATTACCCCGTGTCATACTTGTGGGGGACAGCGTTTGAAGAAGGATGCGCTTGCAGTGACTGTCGGCGGAATGAATATTGCGGAGGTAACCGCATTATCAATCGAAAAATTGCAAAAATTTCTTGCAGAACTCGTGTTGACAGAGACACAGGAGCTGATCGGCGGACAGATTCTAAAGGAGATCAAAGCGAGGACAAATTTTCTGATGGATGTTGGGCTGGATTACCTTACCCTTTCTCGGGCGACAGGAACACTCTCCGGCGGTGAGGCACAGAGAATCCGACTGGCGACCCAGATCGGTTCCGGACTTGTAGGTGTGGCCTACATCCTTGATGAGCCGAGCATTGGACTGCACCAGAGAGACAATGACAAGTTGTTAAAGACGTTGAAGCATTTAAGAGACCTTGGAAATACACTGATTGTTGTAGAACATGATGAAGATACGATGAAGGAAGCGGATTATATTGTCGATATCGGTCCTGGGGCAGGAGAGCACGGCGGAGAAGTTGTAGCGGCGGGTACGGCAAAAGAGATTATGAAAAATAAAAAATCTGTGACGGGCGCGTATCTGAGCGGTCGGAAGAAGATTCCGGTACCGGAAGAAAGAAGGGAGCCGAAAGGATTTCTTAAGATTCTTGGAGCAAGAGAAAACAATTTGAAAAATATTGATGTGGAGATTCCACTGGGGGTCATGACATGTGTGACAGGAGTCTCGGGATCTGGAAAGAGTTCTCTTGTGAATGAGATTTTATATAAAGCACTGGCAAAAGAACTGAACCGCGCCCGGACAATTCCTGGAAAGCATACGCGGATCGAAGGGCTGGAACAGGTAGATAAAGTAATCAATATAGACCAATCTCCAATCGGAAGGACGCCGAGATCGAATCCGGCAACTTATACGGGAGTCTTTGATCTGATCCGTGATCTGTTTGCGGCAACAGCAGACGCAAAGGCCAGAGGGTATAAGAAAGGAAGATTCAGTTTTAATGTCAAGGGAGGACGATGTGAAGCGTGCAGTGGAGATGGGATTCTGAAAATCGAGATGCACTTTTTACCGGATGTCTATGTACCATGTGAAGTTTGTCATGGAAAAAGGTATAACCGTGAGACGTTGGAGGTAAAATATAAAGGAAAAAGTATTTATGATGTACTCAATATGACTGTGGAAGAAGCACTTCATTTCTTTGAAAATGTGCCGAGCATACGCAGGAAAATGGAGACGTTGTATGATGTAGGACTGTCTTACATTCGTCTTGGACAGCCATCCACCACATTGTCGGGAGGAGAAGCGCAGAGGATCAAATTGGCGGCGGAATTGAGTAAGCGCAGCACCGGAAAAACGGTGTATATTTTGGATGAACCGACAACTGGACTGCATTTTGCGGATGTGCATAAGCTTACAGAAATTTTGCAGAAGCTGTCTGCAGATGGAAATACAGTGGTAGTCATTGAGCATAATCTGGATGTGATTAAAACGGCTGATTATCTGATCGATATCGGTCCGGAAGGAGGAGACAAAGGAGGGACGGTGATCGCAAAAGGAACACCGGAACAGGTTGCCGCTTCCGAATGCTCTTACACCGGAAAGTATATTGCACCGCTGTTGCGGCAGGGGGAATAAACAAAAAATCAGACAGACGAAAATGAGGAAAGGGGAATCGAGATGTCGGCAGATATCGGAATTGATCTGGGAACTGCAAGCGTACTCGTGTTTATAAAAGGCAAAGGGGTTGTACTAAAGGAGCCCTCTGTCGTGGCACTGGACCGGGATACGAAAGAGATAAAAGCCATTGGAGAAGAAGCTAGACTGATGCTTGGAAGGACACCGGGGAATATCATCGCGATCAGACCTTTAGAAAAAGGTGTTGTATCAGACTATACGGTCACAGAGAAGATGATTAAATATTTTGTGCAAAAGTCGCTCGGAAGAAGGATGTTAAAGAAACCTAGAATCAGCATTTGTGTTCCGTGTCAGATCACAGAAGTGGAACAGAAGGCCGTGGAGGAGGCTGCTTATGCAGCAGGAGCAAGAGAAGTCTGTCTTGTGGAAGAACCGGTGGCGGCAGCGATCGGAGCTGGTTTGGATATTATGAAACCATTTGGCAATATGATCGTAGATATTGGCGGCGGAACAACGGATGTGGCGGTGATTTCGCTGGGGGCAGCAGTGGTCCATACTTCTGTGAAGACGGCGGGGAATGATTTTGATGAGGCAATTGCACGCTATATGAGAAAAAAGCAGAATCTGCTGGTTGGTGATCGTACAGCGGAGGAGATTAAGATCAAAGTGGGAACGGTTTATCCGCTTGAAGAGGAACTGGAGATAGAGATCAGAGGACGGAATCTTGTGACGGGATTGCCGAAAACGGTTACGGTGACTGCCTCAGAGACAGAGTCTGTTCTGAGGGAAGTGGCAGACCAAATTGTAGAGTCGGTGATACATGTACTGGAGCAGACACCACCGGAATTGTCAGCGGATATTTTGGAGCGTGGAATTATGCTGACCGGAGGAGGTGCACTTCTGCGGGGGATGGATACACTGATGGAGGAGAAGACGGGAATCCGGACGATGGCAGCAGAAGATCCGATGAAAGTTGTTGCAGTGGGAAGTGGACAATTTGCAGAAGTTACTGGGATGAGAAGAAATTCTTAGTCAGGTTTAGATTTTACAAAAAACATTGAAAATAATAGAGCATAAGTTGCCGGGAAGTAAGGAATTCGGAAGAACAGACAGAGGAAGGGAAATCCTATGAAAAAGTTTGGATGAAAGCTTTAGTTCACGGCAGTTTTTTTTCATATATTTTGTGTGATAGAAGGAGCATATGTATTTTCTGAAAAGCAATCTACAAAGGAGTTTTCATGCTTTTAAGAACATGGTACGATAGAAACAGATTTAACAGAAAAGGAAAAGAGCAGGAACATGGAGAAAATAATCGGATATGTGGAGCACATTGTGTTTCGCAATGAAGACAATGGTTATACGGTGTTTCATCTGCACAATGAAGATGGGGATCTGACTTGTGTCGGGATGTTTCATTATATTAGCGAGGGAGAGTTTCTGGAGGTATCCGGAGAATATACGAATCATGCGGTGTATGGATCACAGCTTCAAGTACAGGAGTATCGGGTAAAAGAGCCGGAAGATCTTCATTCTATAGAAGTTTATCTTGGTTCCGGAGCAATCAAGGGACTTGGAAGTGCGCTGGCAGGCAGAATTGTAAGAAAATTCAAAGGGGATACCTTCCGCATCATCGAAGAAGAGCCGGAACGTCTCGCAGAGATCAAAGGGATCAGCGAGAGAATGGCAAGAGAGATTGCAGTGCAGGTAGAAGAGAAGAAGGAAATGCGACAGGCAATGTTGTATTTGCAGAAATATGGTATTTCAACAACACTTGCGGCAAAGATTTATCAGCATTATGGACAGAGCATTTATCGCGTGGTCGAACAGAATCCGTATCAGTTGGCAGATCATGTAGAGGGGGTTGGATTTAAGACTGCCGATGAGATCGCAGTAAAGGTAGGGATCCATACAGACTCTGATTTCCGAATCCGGAGTGGTATCTTTTACACGTTGCTTCAGGCAGTTGGGGAAGGACACGTGTACCTTCCGGAACAGACACTGCTTGCGCGAACAAGCCAACTTTTG
>PPYE01433604.1_pt1 | contig 14188 bp, 14 predicted proteins | sample 1559881 | NCBI WGS metagenome assembly PPYE01 (sample SAMN08240022, study PRJNA423297) | Human gut metagenome, whole genome shotgun sequencing project.
GCTCAGCTGGAAGAGACCGTGGGCGTGAAGTTGTTTTCAAGGGGAACGAGAAAAATTTCCCTCACCAATGAGGGGATTCTTCTGCGGCGGAGAGCGGAAGAAATCGTAGAGCTGGTGGATAAGACGGAACGGGAACTTGTGCAGCAGCAGGAACAGGTGGAAGGCACTATATCCATCGGCTGTGGAGATTTAAAATCCGTACAGTTCCTTTCGAAAATTATAGAGTCCTTTCATGAAAAATATCCTGCCGTAACGTTTGACCTCTATACAGCTACCGCGGATCATGTGAAAGATCGCATGGATAGGGGACTGACAGACATTGGCCTGCTGCTGGAACCGGTAGGCACAGAAAAATATGATTACATCCGCCTTTCTGAGAAGGAACGGTGGGTGGTCGTCATGCACCCGGACGCTCCGCTTGCCAGAAAAGAGGCCATTACGCCAAAAGACCTGGCAGACGTGCCATTGATCCTGCCTCGCCGCCTGAACATCCAAAGCGAGCTTGCCAACTGGTTTGGCCCATATTTCGAACACCTCAACGTCCTCTTTACCAGCAACCTGCCTTCTAACAGTTCCATCATGGTACACAATCAGCTGGCATATTCTCTGATTATCTGCGGTTCCATCCTGTTCTGGGATAAAGAGGAGATAACCTTCCGCCCGCTGTGTCCGGATTTGACGGCTACATGCGTCCTGGCGTGGAAGAGGCAGCAGCCCTTCGGGCTGGCAGTGGAGAAGTTTATCGCCCACATAAAAGAGACGCTCGGCGGAGCTTCCACATTGCATGATATAATAAAATAGCATGGAAAATGCAATGAAAAAGGATAAGAGATGCAAAGGAAAAAGAGCCCGGGGCTCTGGTGAAAGGTGAGGCAGAGATGGAAAAAACACTGATCAGAAACGCAAAGTTACAGGATGCGGAAGACATTCTCGGCATCTACGCATATTATGTGGAAAATACTGCGATTACATTTGAATATGACGTTCCCGCCCTGGAAGAATTTCAAAACCGCATGAAAAAGATTATGGAAAAATATCCATATCTCGTGCTGGAACAGGACGGAAAGATTGCCGGCTACGCTTATGCCGGTGCATTTGTGGGACGGGCGGCGTATGCCTGGTCCTGCGAGATGACCATATACCTTGACCGGAACGTACAAAAATGTGGTCTGGGAAGAAAGCTGTACGAGGCCCTCGAGGAGAGACTCAGGGAAATGGGGATTCTGAACCTCTACGCCTGCATCGGTTATCCGGAAGAAGAAGACGCTTACCTGAATAAAAACAGCGAACAATTTCACCGGCATCTCGGCTATTCCTTAGTCGGGGAATTCCGTAAATGCGGCTATAAATTCGGCCGATGGTACAATATGATATGGATGGAGAAAATCATCGGCAGCCATAAAGACAAACAGCCGCCGGTGCGATTCGGAGGATATTAAGTTCCGCGGCAGAACGGCAAGGAAGACGCGGCAGCGGAAATATATTTTTGTAAAAATGTTTTGTAAAAAATGTTGCAAAAATGGATCCATGCTTTTCATACATGAAACAGTATGAAAGATAAGTATTAGTCCTGCAGAACAATATCTCTTATAATATAGGTGTCCTTCACAAAAAACAGTTTTTGTGAAGGCACCTGTTTTTTTGTACAGGCCGGCGAAAATGGATATCTGCGCCGGACCGCTGTCAAAAAACAACAATATCTGAACACACGGAATTATCTGATCTGTCAGATCAAAGAAAAAAGCGAGAGGTGTAAAATCATGAGAAAACGAACAGTGGGAATTTTACTGGCGGGAATGATGGCTCTTTCAGTGGCAGCCTGCGGCGGCACTGGCGCCGGAAATCAGGAAACCGGAAACCAGGGAGCCGGGGACACTGCGCAGATTGCGGAAAGCACAGAGGCTCCGGCAACTACAGAATCTGCGGACGAGACAGAAATTATGGCAACTACAGAAGATATATCGCAGACGGCCGGCAGCTCTGATATCCTGGTGGCATATTTCACTTATGGAGAGAACGCCAATCTGGGTGAAGATGTGGACGCTTCCTCCTCGGCAAGTATTCAGATGCTGGACGGACAGGTGACCGGCAATACCGGCGTGGTCGCCGCTGCCATCGCGGAGCTGACAGGCGCCGATACATTTTCTATCCGGACGACGGACCCGTATCCGGACACCTATGAGGAGACCATTGACCAGGGGCAGGAGGAACAGCAGGAAGACGCCCGTCCGGAGCTTTCCGGGCAGATAGAGAATCTGGACAGCTATGACACTATCTTTCTGGGATACCCGAACTGGTGGGGCGATATGCCGATGGCCGTCTACAGTTTTCTGGATGAATATGACTTATCCGGAAAGACCATCGTACTGTTTGTGACCTCCGGCGGCAGCGGATTTTCTGGCAGCGTCAGTGAAATCGAGAGTGCCGAGCCGGACGCCGAAGTGCTGGAAGGACTGTCGCTGGGCGATTCTGAGGCCACAGACGCACAGAGCGATATTGAAGAATGGCTGGGAGAGCTTGGGTATCTGGGATAAATAATCTGTGATATAATGGCTTTATTCTTGAAAGTGAAGGAGTAAGGCAATGAAAAATGGGTACTTCCAAATCGGAGAAGTCAGTCAGATAACGGGTTTATCAAAAGATACGCTTCATTTTTATGAAAAAGCGGGCGTATTGATACCTGATTATATCGATCCTGCAAATCAATACAGGTATTATTCTCGTTGGAATTTGTGGCAGATAGATATTATTTCCACCTGCCGTAAACTGAGTATCCCTTTGGAAAAAATAAAGCAGATTTTGTCTTTTAAAGATAATGAAAAAATAGTCGCTCTTCTCATGGAATACAGAGAAGAAGCATTGCGTCTGAGTACATATTATCAACAAGTTGCAGATGATATTTTATGGTATAACGAGGAAAATCAAAGTATTTTGCGGCAAAAACAGCAATGCGTGGTCGAGAAGAAATCATTTAATGAGGAAACGGTCATTGTCGGAAGCATAAAACGGGATGAAAAATCATACCATGCGAATCTGCAGGAGGTTGTAAAAGAAGAATTATATCAAAGACCGTCAATCCGGAAAAAATATGGGTATATTTTGAATATATCTGAAATCAGTAATAATCGGTTTATCAAAGAACGGGAATACCTGAAAATTGAGAACAGCAGTTATGAAAATATTCCGGCAGAGAATTTATTAACACTGCCTGGCGGCGCGTATGCGGTTTTTATTCTTCATATCAAAAATGAAACAGCCGATTTTTCGCCTCTGTTACATTGGCTGCGGGAAAATAATGCAGAAACAGATATGATTTTTGCAGAAGAAGTGGGGTTGCAGCTCTTTGATTATCTCTCGGATTATTATTGTGAGATCAGAGCGCACCTGAAACAGGGCTAGAAATTGATCGGAAAATGTACAGTCTGTCAGAAAATGTACAGAAAACACTTGACCGTGTAGTAACTCCATGCTTTATCATGTCACAGAAAGGATGTGAAAAGCATGGAAGATACGCCCGTTGTCAAACTGCTTTTGAAGCTGTGTCCTCCTGTTATGCTGGCTCTTTTAATACAATCGGTCTATAATATCGTTGACAGTTATTTTGTTTCCCGATATTCGGACGCCGGATTGACTGCGCTTTCTATTATTTTTCCCATTCAGCTTTTCATGACAGCCCTTGCCACCGGGACGGGAACAGGCATTAATATTTTGCTTTCAAGAATGGATGGAACCGGGAAAACGGAATCACAGGCAGGCCTTGTGAAGAGCGGTCTGTTTCTGGGGATATTAAATTATCTGATTTTCGCCTGCATCGGTCTGCTTTTTATCGGAAGCTATTATTCTGTTTCATCCGGGCAAATACCAGTGCAGGAGCAAGGCGTTCAATATGCCAGAATTATTTTTGCAGGTTCTTTCGGTTTATTTGTTGAATCGAACTGTACAAAAATTATACAGGCAAAGGGTAATATGGTCACGCCCATGATAGCACAGGTAACGGGTGCTGTTATCAATGTGATTTTGGATACTGTTCTTATTTTCGGTATGTTCGGCATGCCGGAATTAGGGATAGCAGGAGCCGCATTTGCCACAATAGCGGGTCAAATTGCAGCCATGGTGATTACTCTCATTGCAGTTTGTCGTATTTATCATTTTCAAGGAAAAGTGCAGGCAGAAAATTGTATTAAAATTTATCAGTCCGGATTTCCGTCAATTGTTATGCAGTCTTTGTATACATTTTACATTGTAGGTTTAAATTTGATACTGAAACAATTCACGGAAGACGCAGTTACAGTTCTGGGAATCTATTATAAATTACAGACATTTTTCTTTATCCCTTTAATGGGACTGCAGCAGGTGATTCTGCCAGTGATCAGTTTTAATTATGGAGCGGGCAAAAAGCAAAGAGTAAAAGATGTGTTAAAATATTCAACGCTTTTTTCCTGTAGCATTATGTTTGTGGCGGCTGTGATTTTTATGATAATTCCGGAACAGTTGTTATCCATATTTTCAAACAGTGATTCGATCATACAGATTGGATGTTATGCTTTGCGGGTCATAGCAGGAAGTTTTATTCCGTCGGGTTTAGTAATGATGTTTACGGTCTATTTTCAGGGAATCGATCGTGGAAAAGCAAGCCTTTTCATTACGATTCTCAGGCAAGTCATTTTGTTGGTTCCGTTGGCGTGGATTTTCCATTATGCAGGATTAAAATTCGTATGGTTTACGTTTATGGTAACGGAAATACTTGCGGCTTCTGTATGTTTGATACTATATAAGACAAAAGGAGGCAAATCCCATGGATAAACAGAAATCCTTTTGGCAGGAACAGATGATTTTTTTGCGAAATTAACATTTCTTCAATCATTTACAAAAGAAACCCAAACACTCCCCGTATACAATGGGTGAAGTCGAGAGAAAAATTAAAACGACGAGTGGAGGATTGAAAATGAAAACGATTTCTGTTCTGCTGACGAAATACTCTGATTGCATTTCCACTTTTATCTATTACATAAGCGGCAGAGAATACACACATGCATCCATTGCTCTGGAGGAGCCGGAAGAATCACTATTTCTGTTCCCGGTTTGTGGCGGAACTGCTGGAAGACGCGGAAGAAATCCGGCTGAAAAAGCCGTCCTCGTTGTATCTTCCTAATGATTTGAGGCAGGAACTGGCGGACAGTCCCTGCCTCATGAGCATAAATTATAACGTAGTTTAGAGAAAGATATTCAGATAAGGATATTTAATCATCCACAACCGGAACCGGAGTATCGTCCCATTTATCCAGATCGTTAATATACAGCTTTGTTTCATTAGATATGATATTGGATAAAAGGAGGACGGCAATCAGGTTTGGAATCGCCATTAATGCATTTAATATGTCTGCCAGGGCCCAGACCACATCCAGTGTAACAATAGGTGCGATGGCAGCTACTGCGATGTAGAGCACACGGTAAGGAATGAGTCCCTTTTTGCCGGAGAAATACTCAACGGCTCGCTCGCCGTAGTAAGCCCATCCGAGAATGGTGGAGTAGGCAAAGCAGATGATTCCCAGAGTGAGGATAATCGGCCCCAGATACGGAATCTGCCCGAAAGCGAGAGTAGTCAGTACGCCGCCGTCCGTGATCTCATCAGCGTTGATGGCAGGATTTTTCATGATGGTGGAAACCAGCGTAAGACCGGTCATCAGACAGACGACAACAGTGTCCCAGAATGTGCCGGTGGAAGAAACCAGCGCCTGACGGACAGGGTTTCTTGTCTGGGCGGCAGCCGCTGCGATCGGGGCGGAACCCATACCAGATTCGTTGGAAAATAAACCTCTGGCCACACCGTAACGCATAGCCATCATGATACCGCTTCCCACCAGTCCGCCGGCAGCAGCACCTGGGGTAAAAGCGAGACGGCAGATCGTAGTGATCGCCGGTATGATGTAATCATAATTGATGCAGAGAATGATCAGGCAGCCCAGTACGTAAAAAATGGCCATAAAAGGAACCAGTTTCTCACACACTCTGGAGATGGACTTGATACCGCCGAAAATGACAAGTGCCGTCAGTGCGGCGATGATAATTCCTATAATCTGTTTCGGGAAGCCCACATTTGCCTGCACGATATTGGCGATGGCGTTGACCTGTGTGGCGCAGCCGATTCCGAAAGAAGCAAATCCGGCAAATACGGCGAAGATCATACCGAGAATCTTGCCGAGAGGCTGCCATTTCAATCCGCGGGAGAGCGCATACATAGCACCGCCCTGCATTCTGCCGTCTTTTTTCTTCACTCTGTATTTGACGGCGATCAAAGATTCCGAATATTTGGTAGCAATACCGAACACACCGGATAACCAGCACCAGAGCACAGCGCCCGGGCCGCCCAGAGCAATGGCGGTGCCGACGCCGACAATATTGCCGGTACCGATGGTCGCCGCCAGAGCCGTGGTCAGCGCGCCGAAATTGGATACTTCTCCCTCTGCGTCCGGATCCTTGGTCACGGAGAGCTTGATGCCTTTTGTAATGGACTTCCATTGAATAAAACGCGTTTTGAATGTCATAAAAATATGAGTGCCGAATAATAAAATGATCAGCCACCAGCCCCATATGACTTCATCGACTTTAAATATTGCGTCGCTTATTGTCTCTAACATGATTTTCCCCTCCTGTCTTTCATTATCGGTTAGAAGACCGAAAAGCGTAAAAAGTATAAAAGGTACCGCCTAAGATGCGATACCCCTTTGACTTTTCCTTTAATAGTTTACCGTATCAAAGCGATAAATGCAAGGTAAAATGACGAAAAAAAAGAGGAAAGAGTTGTTATACAGTATTGTTTTTTTGCTCTCATTTTCCGGCAATCATTGTTTATGAACCGTTTATAAAATCTCATCTGAATATTTAGACCCGCATGTTATGCTCTGTTACAAAGATAAAGAGAGCAGGAGGAAAAAATGTGAAAGTATTGATTACAACTGACTGGTTTGATCCGGTGATTAACGGTGTGGTGACATCTGTGCATACACTCACGAAGGAGCTGGAAGAACGCGGCCATGAAGTGAGGATACTCACTCTTTCAAGAAATCGCCGCACACATACAGAAGGCAGAGTATATTATGTGGGATCGGCCGGAGCCGGAAAGATTTATCCGGAAGCCAGATTCCGTCCGCCTTTCTTTGGAGAATACATCCGGGAGCTGGAAAACTGGAGACCGGATATCATACATTCGCAATGCGAGTTTTCTACTTTTTTTGCCGCGAAAAAAATCGCCTCAGATCTGCATATTCCGATTATTCACACTTATCACACAATCTATGAAGATTATACGCATTATTTTTCCTTAAAAAAAACCTGGGGGAAAAAGTTGTAAGACGATTTACAAAAAATCTTTCCCGGCAGGTGTCAGGAATGATCGCACCAAGTGAAAAAATTGCATCCATATTAAAAGGATATCAGGTAGAGTGCCCGGTGTGGGTGGTGCCTTCCGGCATAAGTTTGGAGCAATATGGAAAATACCGGGAGGAGAGATGGAGAGAACAAATACGGGAAATGTATCTGATCAAACCGGAAACCACTGTCCTGTTATATGTGGGGCGTCTGGCACGGGAAAAAAATATTGAAGAACTTCTGTATTATGAGCAAAAGGCAAAAGAAAAGGAGACAGTGCTGATGCTGGTGGGAGACGGACCCTGCAAAGAAGCTCTGGAAAGACAAACAGAAGAACTGGGGCTGGAAGAACACGTTATTTTTACGGGAATGATTCCGCAGGAAGAGGTGGGAAAATATTATCAGGCGGGAGACCTTTTCGTCAGTGCATCTACCAGCGAGACTCAGGGAATGACTTACGGAGAGGCGCTGGCGGCAGGGCTTCCGCTTTTGTGCCGGAAAGACGCGTGTCTGAACGGAGTCGTGGCAGATGGAAAAGGAGGCTGGCAGTATGAGAATCGGGATGTGTTTCTGGAGCTGCTGGATAAATGGAAGTCAAAAAGCAGAGAAGAAAAAATGAATATGCAAAGTGAGGCAATGGTTGCCGCAGAAAAATTTTCATCCGAGCATTTCGGCAGGAAAGTAGAAAAAATCTATGATTGTCAGGTAAGAAAAGAAATGGAGAAAGAAGAGATCGTGGAGAAACCGCCGCCCGAAAAAAGCAGGAAACTTTGGAATATCATTTCGCTTGCAGGATTATCTCTCTGTGTTCTGCTGGCAGGCTGGGCATGGCAGAGCGGGCATTTTCAATCCGTGGCAGCTTTGCAGGATTTTATTATGAAATTCGGCCCTGCAGGGATGGCGCTGTTTGTGCTTATTCAGATGATCCAGGTTGTGTTTCCCATTCTGCCCGGCGGTATAAGCTGTCTGGCGGGAGTGATTCTGTACGGCCCCTGGCTGGGATTTTTATTTAATTATGTGGGAATCTGCATGGGGTCCATGGCAGCTTTTGGGATTGCAAGGAATCTGGGACAGGCAGCTTTTGGAAAGATGTTTTCTGAAAAGCAGCTGCAGCGTTATAAGGTATGGACCGGCGAAAATACAAAATTTACCCATCTGTTTGCGATAGCGATTTTTTTCCCGGTGGCGCCGGATGACCTCCTTTGCTATCTGGCGGGAACGACGGCCATGAGCTGGAGGCAATTCATCTGTATTATCTGCTGGGAAAACCTTTCTCCATTGCTCTTTACAGCATGGGACTTACAAAGCTGTTTCAGTTTATCTTCCCGATGGGCTGATTCATGTGAAAAATGACAATAGATGAGGAGTAAACATATGGAACAGACAATCTTCCTGAATAAAATGAATGCAGAAGGACAAAAGAGTAAGAAAGAACTGATATTTGCGTTCCTTTTTCCTGTAGGAATTCATGTTCAGATAGATGGAAAAGAAGTAAAGACGAGCAATATTTCAGGGATTCTTTTTATGAAAGATTTCCGGCGTCTCAGAAAGGTTCGCGGGAAAGGGGAGAAGGAGAATGAAAGTATATCTGTATAAAGGGGGACTGTCTGTGGTGGAAAAAAGCGGCGTGGGCAGCGCCATACATCATCAGGAAAAAATGCTTCGGATGGCGGGGGTATCTGTGACGCAAAGCTGGGCGGAAGCCGATGTGGTACATATCAACACAGTATTTCCTGATTCTTTTCTGGCGGCATGCCGTGCCCGAAGAGAGAAAAAGAAAGTGATCTATTATGGACATTCCACCATGGAAGATTTCCGTAATTCGTTTATCGGTTCCAATCTGGCAGCGCCGCTTTTCAGAAAATGGATCTGTCTGTGTTACAGCAGAGGAGATGTTATTTTGAAGCCGACTTCGTATTCCAGAAAGTTGCTGATAAAATATGGGATAAAAAAGCCGATTTACCCTGTGACAAATGGAGTTGATACGGATTTTTTCCGGGCCGACGCCGGCGAAGGCAGACGTTTTCGGGAGAAATACCACATTTCTCCGGACCAAAAAGTAGTTATTTCTGCCGGACATTTGATAAAAAGAAAAGGAATCTTCGACTTAATCACTCTGGCGTCACAGATGCCGGATACGCTGTTTATCTGGTTTGGAGGAGGAAATGACTGGGCTGTTCCGTGGGATGTGAAACGACTGCTTCGCAGTAAGCCGGATAATGTGATTTTTGCGGGATTTGTGAAGCAGGAAGAATTGCGGCAGGCATACTGCGGAGCGGATGCGTTTGCTTTTTTCAGTTATGAAGAGACGGAGGGTATCGTTGTGCTGGAAGCGCTCACCTGCGAAATTCCCATTGTGTTAAGGGATATCCCGGTATATGAAAACTGGCTGGAAGATGGCGTTCAGGTTTATAAGGCGTCCGATGTGAAAGAGTTTTGTCAAAAACTGGAAAACATTTTTACCGGGGAAGGCGCACGTATGGCGGCGCCGGAAAGACAGCTGGCGGAGAAACATAGTCTGATTCGAACTGGAAAAAGGATTATGGATATATACAGGAAAGAAACATCCGGTGAAATATATTAAAAATTGTTTTTAGAAAAAATAGTTTTGTTTAATCATTTTGCCTTTCTCATTCGTTATAATAAACGAGAGAAGATAGGTGATCAATCTGAAAGGAAGGCAGATATGATTTGGCGCAAAGAAAAAAAGCGGGATCAATCGAATAAAAAGTCAGGGGAAGAAGCGGGAGAAGTTATGGAGTCGTTCATTACCCGCTGGTATCCGGACATTCTGCGTTACTGTGTCTGGCATGCGCCGAATATGTCTGCAGCGGAAGATGCTGCGCAGGAGACCTTTCTGAAGCTGATCCGATATTATAAAGAGGAAGTAGAAAAGGGAAAAAATCTTCGTTCACTCTTATATCGGATTGCATCCGGTGTATGCATTGATATGTGGAGAAAGAAAAGTGTTTTGGAAGTGTCGCTGGACGCTCTCGCGGAATATACTTCTTCTGAAGGCAGTTCCCGGGCGTCCGGATACAATGTTCCCGGGGAGATCGGACAGGAAGCGGGAGATTATGAACAGGTAATGTCTGATATGGAAATGCGCCGCCTGGTGAACAGCCTGCCGGAGGAACAGAGGGAGATCGTGATTCTCCGTTTTTCGCAGGATTTGACTCTGCGGGAAATCGCAGGAATAGTGAAGCTTCCTCTTCGGACTGTCCAGTCACGTCTGCGTTCCGCATTAAATTATCTGAAAAGAGGACTCGAGCAAGAACAAGAAATGGGAAATAAATTGTAATGAGATTTGAAATGAAAGAATCAGGAAAGGAGAGCCGATGCAAAATATGAAAGATGTAAAAAAACCGGAAGGAAAAGCTGAGGAATCCGGTAAGAGAAAGTTTGGCAAGCGGGTTTCGGATAATACCACAGAAGAAATAAGAATCCGTCTGCGTTCCTCCATGGGTGAAATGTCTCTGCCGGATGCCGGGGAAGGACTGTCAAGGCTTCTGCGTATGGCTCGGGAAGAAACGGCGGGAAGTCAAAGACGAGAACGCCTTTCGTTCTGGCGTTTTTTCATAATACAGGGAAAATATCTCGGATGGAAGATCTGGGCGACGCAGTTTTGCTGCCTGTTTTTTATCACCGCGTTGGTGCCCCATATTCTGGGAACAAATTTTTTGAGCATACCGGCATATACCGTTAAATATCTGTGCGCCTTTTCCTGCTTTATATTTCTGAGCGGCGTGCCGTTTTTGGGGCGGGCCGGCCGTTACAAAATGTATGAGCTGGAGTCGGCCGCATATTTCTCGCCGAAACGTCTTCTGGCGGTGAAGCTTCTATGGATGGGAGCCGGAAATGTCTGTATGCTGGCAGGATTATTTATTTTTATGACAAGATTTGCTTCCCTGGAATCGGTAAGGACGGCAGTCTGCCTGGTCCTTCCGTTTTTGCTGACGGCGGCGGTCTGCCTGTACTTTCTTTCCCATATGAGCGCAGACCGATTCCCGGCCGCCTGCGCCCTGTTTTGCGGCGCTGTCTTTTTATGTATCATGGTATGGAGTGAGAGACAGCCGTATCTGTATCCGGAACACGTTTTTCCGGTCGGATTGCTGGCTCTGGCAGCGGGATTGGCTCTCCGGTCGGATTATGAGGAGCTGCAGCTGGTCTAAATAATAAAACGCTGACCTGTAATATTTCTGCCAAAAATACTTGAGCATCTTCGCAGTTAATGATAGTATAAATCGGAATCTTTATCAGACGGGAAATATCCCGCTGCCAAAAGAATAACAAGGAAAAAGGAGAGGAATCCGATGATTCATTTACTGTTGGTTATTATTTATCTGGCTTTTATCAGCCTGGGACTGCCGGACGCCCTTCTGGGTTCCGCATGGCCGTCCATGTACAGGGAATTTTCTGTTCCGGTTTCATATTCCGGGATAATATTCATGATCATAGCGGCGGGAACAATCGTTTCCAGCCTGCAGAGCGACCGTCTGACCAGACGGTGGGGAACAGGCAGAGTAACTGCGGCCAGCGTGCTTCTGACAGCTGCCGCGCTGTTTGGTTTTTCCGTCAGCGGCTCTTTCCTGGCGCTCTGCCTCTGGGCGGTTCCTTACGGCCTCGGGGCAGGAAGCGTGGACGCCGCCCTTAACAACTACGTGGCTCTTCATTATAAGAGCCGGCACATGAGCTGGCTGCATTGTATGTGGGGTATCGGCGCTTCCGTTGGTCCTTACATCATGGGGCATGTGCTGACCGGAGGGCAGACCTGGAATATGGGTTACCGCATTATTTCATTTTTACAGATTGCGCTGACCGCGCTCCTTTTTGTGAGCCTGCCGCTCTGGAGTCGAAAATCGGAAGAAACAGAGCCGGAGACTGGCGATACAGTTTCAGAGGCCTTGCCGGAAGAAACTGCTGCCGGAAGGAAAAGACCTCTTTCTCTGCGGGAAATTATACGTATACCTGGTGCGAAGGAAATGATGTTTTCTTTTTTCTGCTACAGTATGGTAGAACAGACGACAAGTCTCTGGGCAGGCAGTTATCTGGTATTTCACAAAGGAATGTCCGCGGAGAGCGCCGCAGGTTTTGCCGGTTTGTTTTTCATTGGTATTACCGCCGGACGATTTTTAAGTGGTTTTCTCACTGTAAAACTGAGCGATACACAGATGATCCGGCTTGGTCAGAGTGTTATTCTTCTTGGAATTGTCGCTCTGCTGCTGCCTTTTGGCAGCGGAATGTCTCTCATGGGACTGGTGCTTCTGGGACTTGGCTGCGCTCCGATCTATCCGTCAATCATTCACTCGACGCCGGATAATTTCGGCAGGGACAATTCTCAGGCAGTGATGGGAGTTCAGATGGCGTTTGCATATGTGGGAACATGTCTGATGCCGCCGGTATTCGGCCTCATCGCCAACGGATTGAGTGTTGCTTTTTTCCCGCTGTATCTGCTGTTGGGACTTGTAATCATGACTTTCATGCATGAGAAAATGCTTCTCAAGAAAGGAAGAGGTATTTTCAGTAAAAGAGTGGTGTCCGGTCAGCCATCTTAGTAATCCGTGCCTGCGGCTCCGGAAAAGTGACGCTGATACCGCAGATATCTTTATATTTTTACATTCAAATCTATGACAGCCTCTGCTCCGGCAGGGGCTTTTTTCAGCTAAAGCGACCGTGCTCGGCGCGAGAGTTCTGCCGAGCAGGATTCTTTGTTCTATTTTTCTGAAAAATGTAATCATTTTCCCTTTCTCATTCGTTTCTATATATAACAGCGAAATTTTTCTCATGCCGATTCATTTTCAAGGGACAGAACCGGATTGGCTTTTCGTTCATTCATTTAACTATATGATGACAGGTACAATTTTTATGGAGGAAATGTATATGGAATTATATTTGGATCACATTTCAAAAAAGTATAAGGACAAGGTGGCAGTGGACGACGTATCCCTGCGGCTGACGCCGGGCGTCTGGGGGCTGCTGGGCGCCAACGGCGCAGGAAAAACAACATTGATGCGGATGATTGCCGGCATTATGCGTCCGACGGCGGGGCAGGTGAAATATGACGGACTTCCCATCACGGAACTGAAAGAAAAGTACCGGGACCGGTTTGGCTACCTGCCGCAGGATTTCGGGTTTTATCCGGAATTTACAGTCAAAGGCTATCTTTATTACGTGGCGGCATTAAAGGGACTCACGAGAAGGGACACAAAACGGAAGGTGGAGGAGCTGCTGGAACAGATGACTCTCACAGAAGTGCGAAATAAAAAGATCGTCAAGCTCTCCGGCGGTATGAAGCGGCGGGTGGGCATCGCGCAGGCGCTATTAAATGAACCGGAGGTGCTGGTGCTCGACGAGCCGACCAGCGGCCTGGACCCGGGGGAGAGGGTTCGTTTCCGCAATCTCCTGTCAGAGTTTGCCCACGATAAGATCGTACTCATTTCCACACATATCGTATCCGACGTGGAGTACATCGCCATGAGAAACGCCATCATGAAGGATGGAAAAATCATTGCCGAGGGGACGACGGAGGAGCTCACCCAAATGGTGGAAGGAAAGGTATGGAGCGGCAAGATCCCTGAAGAACGTCTGCTGGAATTTGAACACCGGCTCAGGATTGTCAATCTGAAAAATGAGGAGGGCGGAAAGATTTCTCTGCGCTACCTGGCGGATGAACCTCAGATTTCAGGGAGCATTTCTGCTGCTCCGCGGATGGAAGATCTGTACCTGTGGCTGTTCCCGCAGGAGAATGGAGGTATATCATGAGAATATTTATGCTGGAAGTGAAAAAAATCATAAGAACGAGAGTTACATGGATTCTGCT
>PPYE01415787.1_pt1 | contig 14186 bp, 13 predicted proteins | sample 1559881 | NCBI WGS metagenome assembly PPYE01 (sample SAMN08240022, study PRJNA423297) | Human gut metagenome, whole genome shotgun sequencing project.
ACTCTCAAGCCGAGTTTCTGGAGTTCTGCTCTCATGAAGTGGGCATTCTCCATATAGTAGTTGATGGTTGCCTTCACCTGTTCCTTACCTTCTGGGGTATAGATGGCTTCGGCAGCACGCTGGCTGATATAGCTTGTACCATTAAACTTGGTGCACTGGCGGCGGTCCCAGATAGGATTCAATGCCACTTCCTCACCTGCCAATGTCTTTGCCTTCAACTCCTTAGGAACGATGGTGTAACCACAACGCACACCGGTGAATCCGGCAGTCTTCGAATAACTGTGGAATTCTATCGCTACCTTTCTGGCTCCACGAATCTCGTAGATAGAATGAGGGATTGATGGGTCGGTGATATATGCCTCGTAGGCTGCATCATAGAGGATGATGCTCTCGTTCTTGATAGCATAGTTAACCCATTTTCTGAGTTCTTCTTTCGAGATAACCGTACCCGTAGGGTTGTTTGGATAACAGAGATAAATCATGTCCACACGGTGGTCTGGAATCTGAGGGATGAAGTCATCGCTCTCATCGCAAGGCATGTAGGTTACATTGCTCCATTTGCCGTTCTCGAAGATTCCCGCTCTACCTATCATCACGTTAGAGTCTATATAAACCGGATAAATCGGGTCGGTAACGCCGATGTTGTTATCCCATCTCAAAATCTCCTGGATATTTCCCGTATCGCTCTTGGCTCCATCGTTTACGAATACCTCGTTGGCGTCAAGATGAATGCCACGTGGCAGAAAGTCGTTCTTGATGATAGCCTCTCGGAGGAAGTCGTAACCTCGCTCCGGACCATAGCCTCTGAAAGAAGCCTGCTCAGCCATCTCATCTACAGCCTTGTGCATCGCCTTGATGACGGCAGGGCAGAGAGGCTGGGTTACATCACCGATGCCCAGACTGATTACACGCTGCTTTGGATGTGCAATCTTGTAGGCGTTCACCTTCTTTGCGATGTCGGCAAACAAGTAGTTGTTGGCCAACTTCAGGAAATGTTCATTAACTAATGCCATATTTTGTTTCTCCTTTTATTTGTGGTCATTATCGACCATTTGTTATTTAAGTTTGCGTTCTCTTTATTTTAATGTTGAGTGTTGAATGTTGAGTGTTGACTTGGTGGGTACAGCTAAATTCAACATTCAACATTCCACATTCAACACTCCAGAGACTTTGTGGGTGCAGCTAAATTCAACATTCAACATGCCATCCATCACGATACTGCTTTTTCTGCCGGTACGGTTGGTAAGGGCTGCGGCTACGGCTGTGGCACAGGCTCCTGTTCCGCAAGCCATTGTTATTCCGCTTCCCCTTTCCCAAACTCGTGTTCTTATGGCGTCTGTGTCAGTTACTTGTGCAAATTCTATGTTGCATCTTTGGGGAAATGCCTTGTCTCTTTCCAGGATTTTACCATAGTGGGCGATGTCGATGGTGTCGATGTCATCCACGAAGGTAACGAAATGCGGATTACCCATGCAAACATAGGTGCCTTCAAATTTTCTGCCGTCAGCTTCGAGCACCGAAGGGCCTAAGAATTGCTCGGGATTTTCAAGCTTGGGTTTCAGCATGTCTACTGTTACCGATTCCACAACTTCTTTATTATCCTGAAGATGAAGTTTCAATATCTTGATACCCGAAAGTGTTTCCAGTCGGATGGTGTCCTTTTGGGTCAATCCTTTTTCGTAAAGATACTTACCGATGCATCGGCTTGCATTGCCGCACATCATCGCTTCTGAACCATCGGCGTTGAAGATACGCATCGAATAATCTGCTCTTCTGCTGTCTTGCGGCTTTCCGATGAGAACCAGTCCGTCGCTTCCTATGCCCGTGTGATAAGCACTCCAGGCAATGGCCGCCTTCTCTGGGTCAGGGATGTCGTATTGTTGGGTATCTACATATATATAATCGTTACCCGCTCCCTGCATCTTTGTAAAATGAACTGTTTCTTTCATCTGCGTTGTTCTTTATGTTTGAATACTCTTCTTTTATCTCTCATGTCTTATCTCTTTTGAGATTTGGCTTTTTGCTAGTCTTTCGAATATTTCGATGACTATTTGTTTAATTTCGGTTGCAAAGGTACGACGATTTGTTGAAATATGCAAGAAAATAAATACAGAAATCTTGATTATTTTTCGCAATCTTACAATTTGTGTTATAAAAATGCTTTCTGCCTTACAAATTGTAAGGAGAATATGATAAGCCTCGATAAATTTAAAATATTCGATAAAAAACAGAAACGAAATGTTTTTATTTTCTTTAAAATACTGACAAAATGTATTAATTTTGCAGCCGAAAACGAACATAGTGTAAAAGAAAGGCTTGATTTGAATAGCAACCAATGAAGGTCCGTTTTCGAAAAGAGACAATCAATAGAAGTATTAACACATTATTAATTATTAAAGGATTATGAAGAAGATTGAGGCAATTATCCGCAAGTCTAGATTCGAGGATGTCAAGAAGGCGCTTTTAGCAGCAGACATCGAGTGGTTCTCTTATTATAATGTAAGAGGTGAGGGAAAAATGCGCCAGGCTCGCATTTACCGTGGTGTGATGTACGATACCAGCAGCATCGAACGTGTGCTCCTGAATATAGTGGTTCGTGACAAGAATGTGGAGCCTACCATCGCTGCCATCCAGGGCGCTGCACAGACCGGTGAAGTAGGAGACGGCAGAATCTTCGTGATTCCTGTACTCGATACCGTTAGAATCAGAACCGGCGAACGTGGCGACATCGCATTGTATAACGCAGAGAAAGAGGAATAATTTAAAATGTTGAATGTTAAGTGTTGAATGTTGAATTAGGCATTCTTACTTATCTTTAATAAATATTATTTAGTATTCTAATTTAACTATAAGATATAAGTATGAGCAGTTTATTATTAACTACACTTGATACGGGTAACACAGCGTGGATGATCATGGCCACCATCTTGGTGCTTTTGATGTCAATCCCGGGTATAGCACTTTTTTATGGTGGTTTGGTGCGCCAGAAGAATATCCTCAGCATCCTGATGCAGACGGTTTTCATTGTGGCAGTAGTCAGTCTGATATGGGTAGCCTTCGGTTATTCCTGGGCATTCTCTACAGAATATGCCGATTCGGGCAATCCTCTGGCTTGCGTCATCGGTGGTTTTGATAAATGTTTTCTCCACGGCATCGGCTTGGATGCCATCATGCCTACAGGCATTCCGGAGCTCACCTTTGCAATGTTCCAGTGCATGTTCGCCCTCATTACTCCAGCCTTGATTCTCGGTGCTTTTGCCGAGCGTGTGAAGTTCAGCGGATATGTACTTTTCACCATCCTCTGGGTTATCATCGCTTATCTTCCAATGGCCCACTGGGTATGGGGAGGCGGTTTCCTGCAGGAGATGGGAGCCATCGACTTTGCGGGTGGTACCGTGGTTCATATCAATGCCGGTGTAGCCGCTCTGGTCATGGCACTCTGTGTAGGCAAGCGTGATGATTACCGTGCAGGTCATCCTATTACACCTCACAACATCACCTTCGTGTTCATGGGTATGTCATTCCTCTGGTTGGGATGGTTCGGTTTCAATGCCGGTAGCGGATTGGCAGCTGATGGTCTGGCAGCCAATGCTTTCCTCGTAACCCATATCGCAACAGCAGCGGCAGCCACCACCTGGATGCTCATCGACTGGATTGTGAACAAGAAGCCAACTACAGTAGGTGCTTGTACCGGTGCTGTTGCCGGACTGGTAGCCATCACTCCTGCAGCCGGCAGTACCGATATTTTCGGAGCTTTCTGCATCGGTATCATTTCCACCATCGTCTGCTTCTTCATGGTAGCTGTAGTAAAGGAGAAGTTCAAGTATGATGATGCCCTCGATGCCTTTGGTGTTCATGGTATGGGTGGTATTCTGGGATCTATCCTCACCGGTGTCTTCGCCACTCAGTATGTAACAGGATCCGAAGGTGTACAGGGTGCCCTCTATGGCGACTGGCATCAGCTCTGGATTCAGGTTGTAGCCACCGTGGTAAGCATCATCTACAGCGTTGTAGTTACCTACATTATCTTCAAGGTAGTAGATAAGAGTGTAGGTGTACGTGTAGACAAGCGAGTAGAAGAGGAAGGTCTCGACATCTACGAGCATGGTGAGAGTGCTTATAGCAACTAATTGCGAAATTCGATTATCAGCATAAAATTGATTATGAAGAAATATAAGGCAAGAATAGCAGATAAAATGTTAAGTCGGAGACTTTTGGGGAGTGGTGCCGTTTTGATACAAGGCCCCAAGTGGTGTGGAAAGACGACAACCGCAGAACAGCAAGCAAAGAGCGTTGTGTATATGGATGATCCTGAATACATGGAGCAGAATGTGGAACTTGCAAATCTTTCTCCCAAAAAGTTGCTTTCAGGAGAAGTGCCTCGTCTTATTGATGAATGGCAATTAGCCCCGCAACTTTGGGATGCTGCTCGTTTTGAGGTTGATCATAGAGATGAACTAGGGCAATTCATCTTTACTGGTTCTGCAGTCCCTGTTGATACAAGCAAAATTCACCATTCAGGGACTGGTCGATTTGCATGGTTGACAATGAGAACAATGAGTCTTTCTGAATCTGGCGATTCTACAAATGAAGTCAGTCTTGAAGAATTGTTTGCCAATCCCGTAGCAGATGTTTTTGCAACTAATCCTCTCAATATTGATTCTCTGGCATGGTTGATATGTCGGGGTGGTTGGCCAAAGGCAACGATGGTTAGTAAGGAGGTAGCACTTGATATGGCATATAGATATTATGAAGCCGTGGTGCACTCTGACATTTCTCGTGTAGATAATGTGAGCCGTGATCCGGAAAGAGCAAAAAGAATATTGCGTTCTCTAGCAAGAAACCAATGTGCTCAGATAACGGTAAATACTATCTGTGCTGATTTGGAGAATAATGATGTTGTAGCCACCAATCGCAATACGGTGGCTTCCTATATTGAAGCATTGAAGAAAATTTTCGTATTGGAAGATTCCTTGGCATGGAATCCAAATTTGCGAAGTAAAACGGCTATTCGCACTTCGGATACCCGATATTTTTCTGATCCTTCTATTGGTGTTGCGGCTTTAGGTATAGGTCCAAATGATTTGGTGAATGATCTCAGTACGATGGGTTTGTTCTTTGAATCAATGTGTATCAGAGACTTGCGTGTTTATGCCGATGCTATTGATGGAACAGTGTATCATTATCGTGATGGTAATGGTTTGGAGTGTGATGCTGTAGTTCATTTGCGTAATGGGAATTATGGACTGATAGAAGTTAAATTGGGTGGTGAGAAGAACATCGAAGAAGGAGCAAAGAATCTAAAGCTCTTGGCTTCTAAAATCGATGATACGAAAATGAAATCCCCATCTTTCCTTATGGTTCTTAACTACTCAGCACCCCTATAGAAGTAACTACTCATGCTCTGGGGGGCTGAGTAGTTACCACTCATCTCTCAAATGTTAAAAAGCGGTCGCAAATCAAAGATTTACAGTGCTTTCTTCTTTTGTCTCGGTAAGTTTCGTTATCTTTGTGGTCAAAATATGACAGTTCTTACCAAAGAATGTCTATTGGTATTCATCTAACCTCTGAACAATAACATTGGAAGATAACACCACACAGCCAATAACGGCTGATGCTTCATTGTATAATGGACAGCCTATAGACATAGTCTTGAATGTCTTCCATTTCTGATAATGTCAGAGAAAAGAGGATTTTTGTGATGTAAATATATCTAAAATAAAACAATTATGCAGATGATTATTACAAGAAAAGATGCAGAAGCAAAACTGAAGAAAATATTTAACATAGAGCATTTCTATGATGAACAGTGGAAGGCAGTCGAGCGAATTCTTCGAGGAGAACGAATCCTAATGATAGAACGTACAGGATTCGGTAAATCTTTGTGTTACCAGTTCCCTGCCACAGTATTTGATGGGGTTACGGTTATATTTTCTCCTCTGATAGCTCTAATGCGTGACCAAGTCAGAGGATTGGTGAAAAAAGGCATTCCAGCAGCTTATATTAATTCTGAACAGTCACATGTGGAAAATCAAGAAACTATTCGACGGGCTAAAAACAATGAAATAAAGATATTATATATAGCCCCTGAAAGGCAGGAGAATGATGAATGGATAGAAGCAACTCGCCACATAAAACTTTCAATGATTGTAATTGATGAGGCACACACTATTTCTGTTTGGGGACATGATTTTAGGCCATCGTTCCGTAGGATTATTAACCTGGTACAGGTTCTTCCGAAGAATTTGCCGGTCCTTGCTACTACTGCTACCGCAACAGAAAGGGTTCAACATGACATTGAACAGCAGATAGGAGGGCAATTGACAACAATAAGAGGAAGCCTTGTGCGACCGAACTTTGCACTGCAAGTAATAAAAGTGCTGTCTGAAGATGAAAAAATGATATGGCTGGCTCAGAACATTGACAAATTAGATGGTACAGGTTTGATATATACAGGTACACGTGTAGATACTGAAAATTATGCAAAATGGCTTCAATTCATCGGAGTCAAAGCTATAGATTATAATGCAGGTCTTGATGCAGATACAAGAAAGTCCATAGAAAGTGGTCTAATGCATAACAAATGGAAGTGTGTGGTATCAACCAATGCTTTAGGTATGGGAATAGATAAACCTGACATTCGTTTTATCATACATACTCAAATACCAATATCACCTATTCACTACTATCAAGAGATAGGGCGTGCTGGACGAGACGGAAAACCTACACGTATAATATTGTTTTACAATGAAAGTAAAGATAATAGAAGAAATGTGCCTACAGACATGATACTTCCTAATTCATTCATAGATGGTGCTCGTCCGTCAATAAAAAAATATCAAAAGGTCATAGAATTATTAAAAGAAGAGCCTCTGTCTGAGAGAGAAATCTTAAAAAAGGCTAATCTCAAGCAAACTCAAGCAAAAGTGATTAAGGCAGATTTGATAGAACAAGGAATCATCAAGGAGGTTGTCTATGGCAAAACAAAGAAATATGAATACCAATATAATGCCCCCGTTCTAAATACGGAATACTTTGAGGAGCAAAGAGAGGCAAAGCTGAAGGAACTTCGTTCTATGGAACAGTATATATACACTGATATGCCAAGAATGAAATACCTATGCAAATTTCTGGATAGTAACGAGCAAACGGATTATAAAAATTGCGACAATACAAATTTAGAGAAAATTCACGTAGTTATGTCACCAGAGCTAACGAAGAAACTTGAGGATTTTAGAAATACATTTTTCCCAATTTTGGAACTTGCTTCGTGGACTACGAAACAATGCGGTTTTAGGGTCTGTATTACTTCTCCTTACGAGATATTGATAGAGAAAACGATAAAGGACACAAATAATGGGATTATAAAACGATATGTGAATGAATATAAAAAAAGTATTAGAACATCTGATTATACTAGTGAAGAAGTAGAAATAATAAAAGAGCATCTAAGAAAAGCATCACATATGGTGAATGGTTATGCAGCATCTTATTATGGAACTTCTAATATAGGAGCAGCTATACATCGAAGTAAATATGAAAATGGAGGAGATTTTCCTGATTTCCTATTAAAAAAGACTTTGTCTATGTTTGGAAAGAAATTCAGAGATATTAAATTCGATTTAGTGTTATACTTGCCCCCAACAAAATCTGGAGATCTTGTAAAAAACTTTGCAATGAAGTTTGCACGTGTAATAAATGTGCCTATAAGTCATGCTCTGAAAAAGGTGCGTGTAACACAAGAACAGAAGATTTTTGAAAATTCATATAGCAAACATGAAAATGTATTGGGTGCATTTGACATAGAAGATGATGTAGTCAAAGGTAAAACAATACTTTTGATAGATGATATATATGATAGTGGCGCAACATTAAAAGAAGTAGGAAGTATATTAACACAAAAAGGAGCAAAATATATTGTTCCTATTGTTATTGCAAAAACTGTAGGAGGTACATTATGAACAAACAAGAATTGACATATTGGATAACGCTTGCATTGATTCCTAAGATGTGGACAAAGCGTAAAAATGAGATATATGTAAACTGTTTTCAACACGTTCCACAAATATCTATAATAGATTTGTTTGAAGATTCTTCAAATTGGGACATTGTTGGACTGAATGAAACTGAGAAAATTCAGTTTGAAGAAGCGAGGCTTCAATTGGCAAATAATTCCTTCCTTGTGGAAGACCTGATGTCTCAAGGGTATGACATATTGCCAGTAACTCACGAGGAGTATCCTAAACTGCTGAAAAAAAATCTAAAGTTTAATGCTCCTACTGTCATTTATACAAAGGGAAACAAATCGCTGTTGAAGGAAGAGACTATTGCTATTGTAGGCTCACGAAGTGCCAGTGAGAAATCTTTAGCTTTCACAGAAAATATAGCAAGGAAAGCCGTGGATGAGGACAAGGTTGTTGTTAGCGGTTTTGCAAAAGGAGTGGATCGGCAAGCTTTAGATGCTGCAGTTAATGCAAATGGAAAGAGTATAATCGTACTTCCACAGGGTATCATGACTTTTAATTCTGGGTTCAAACAATATCTAAAATATATTATTCAAGGACGCATACTGGTAATGAGCACTTTTGCCCCTAAGGCACCATGGTCGGTAGAATTTGCCATGGCGCGTAATCCTATTATATATGGTATGGCATCTGAGATTTTTGTTGCTCAGAGTGACGATAAAGGAGGTACTTGGGCTGGTGTGCTTGCTGGTCTAAGAAAGAACCGTCCCATCTATGTCAGATATCCCGACGGCAAAGAGAAAAATGCAAATCGACTCATTATTCAAAGGGGAGCATCTGCTGTGGATATATTTGGCAAGGTTTTAACCCTTAGCCATAATGATCAAAAAACTCCAGAACAGTTAGAAAAAGACGCACTGGATTCAAATATAATTTCGGTACTAAAAAATGTAGAAATGATTTCCGCAAAAGAAATAATCAGCAGATTACACATAGATTGGAAAGATGACAAAATGAAACGCTATCTTGAGAAAATGTCTCAAGTGGAAAAAAAGAAGATAAAAAATAGAATTTATTACAAATTGAAAGGTAATATGCAACGAGAACTGTTTTGATGGCTCTTAATAGACTTTTTCATGATATCATATAGAGCAAGGACATTATCCTCGAACACGAACTACAACAATATCTCCTACGTGAATATCCGCAGGAGAATGCACGATGTGAACGAAAAGGGTTTAAGAAGTTGAAGAACTCTTTCTTCGGTGACGAGAAAGTCGATGTCATCTCGTATGTGTCTACTATTGCCAATATGGAGGGTGGACACTTGGTGATTGGTGTAAAGGACAAAACACTTGAAATAGTTGGGACGGATATTTCAAGGCTTACATTCAATGGACAGCCTGCCAATACGCAGTCGGCTACGTTCAAACTTACAGAACAATGCACTTATCTGTCGTCAGAAGGGCTGTCCATAGAATAATTCGTTACGGATGACACTCATAAAACGGTATGGGTTATCCATATTCCGAAGCATCTGTCACGCCGTCCCGTCTTGGTCCATAAGAAGGCATGCCAACGGATTGAGGATTCTTTGGTTGAGTTGACGCAAGAAAAAATTATCTCTTTATGTGAATCAAGCAAGCTGACAGCCTACACAAAAGATGGTCGGTATATGATCGACATCAAGGAACTGTATGGTGCCTCTCTCGCTGCTTCCATCATTGCCGCCAGAGATTACGGCATCATCACCACCGAGTATAAACGGGCATGGTATGCCGAGCATATAGAGCCTAATCCCCGTGAAATAGGTAATGGCCACTATGCATTTCCTGAGACATTGGGAAGGGAGAAGAGAGTCAACTCAATCATCAAAAGTATGGAGGAATAGAATATGCAGAATGAAAGTCAAAATATAGAATATAAGGAATCATGGGGACGTGGTTTCAAGAAGATTGCCGAGGAGTTTGAACGTGCCAGTTTGCCATTGCCAACGATAGAAGAAAATGGAGGTGGCGTGATGGCGATTATCCAGCGCAAAACGATAGATGAAGTTATCGCAGAGCGTGGCGGGGATGTCGGTGTAAATGTCGGAGACATGTCGGAGATAAATGTCGGAGACGTGTCGGAGATTAAACTGTCTGATAGACAGCAAATTATTGTTTCAATAATAAGGTCTAATCCAACAGTTTCTGCGAAACAAATGTCGGAGACTTTGTCGGTGACTTCGAGAACGATAGAAAGAGATTTGGCGTTAAAGCAAAAAGCAGGCATCATAAGACACGAAGGAAGTGATAAAACCGGTGTTGGGGTGATACTTGAACAAGAAAATACGAATTCTTAATAGTGTTAGATATGAAGCAGAATAATAATGAACAAATCGTCTTCGATATGTTCGAAGAGGTTGCAACCGACTGCCTTGTAGTGAGAAATCTTATTATATGATAAAGATATAGCTGTAGTTCCGTTGAGAAATTGATGGTTGTGCAAGCGGATTGCCTTTCAATATTATTAATATAGCTTTGTATGTACTGCCTAGATAAATCTTTTCTTGCAGGGAATGTTAGCTCTAGAGTTTCTGATTCAATGTGATGGTTTTGCCAAGTTTAGTTCTTTGTAAAAATAAGTGATTTCTTTGCTGTAAAAAGCATCTTTTTCAGAAAAAGTTATGGCGTTTTCATATTTTTTTGTATATTTGCTGCGGATTTGTCGAAAGTCATTTCTGGATATTATAAAAATGATGAGAAGCCTTAGGCTTGGAATCACTTCGTTTTTAGTAAATTGATAGATTATGGTGTTATGTTATAATAAAGAAAGCGGTAAGTTGTATCATGCAAATAGTGCCCCAGCTACAGATGTGCTTTTTAATAGCTATGAAGATAAAGGTTTTAAGGAAAGTGAAAAAATCAATGTAGCAGGTACTGGCTTTTCCTTTGTTATTAAAAGCAATTTTGGTTATGGAAATGCATCTTATTTGCTGTTTAAAGCTACTTATGAATCAAATCAATTATTTGATTTTGAAACCGACTGTTGTAATAAAAACAGTTTACCTTTTTTCTCCGTTCCTCCTACTACGGAAAATTGGGACAAACTCTTTTGTAAAATAGAAGAAGTATTTAGTCAAAGAGAAACGTGGAATGTTAATAGTTTTACAAAGTTCCTCATTTGGTTTGATTCAGAGTATTCTAATCTTAATGATGAGGAAATTGAAAAGAAACCGAATTTTATTATGGGAAAGATAATTACAGCTTTGTATGGTAGAATTCCGATAAGTTTATCTGCTAATCCTTTATTGGAACCTTATCTCATAAAGATGTGCAAGGTTGGTCTAAAAATTGTCCGTAAGAATATTACAGGTAGTGCTTTTCAAAAACTTTCTGAAGAAAACAGAAAGAAAGGAATGGATGCTATATATATGTTTTTAAAGTATAGTAATTTAGAACAATTATTATTTGAATAACTATGGAATATAATGATTTTTTAAATACTGATATTAGCTCTATCGATTTTTTGTTAGAAGAGCGTAACATTAATGATCCAATATTCACTTATCCTATATTTGTGACCCAAAATTATTCTCAAATTTTGGAGCTTAATCCTATGTTTTATTCTAATGGTGGGTTTTATCTTATAAGGGATAAAATAATTGCGCTCGGACAGACCAATAAAGAGCAGCAACCACACTTGTATTTGAAATATTCGTCTAGGTTTTATAATGTTTATGTTGAAGATAAAAATTGTAGTTTTGTTTACACTTTTTATTCAAAATCTTCATTTGTAAAATTATATTCCTATTTTAGCGAAGAAGGAGAAGGGGTAGGCGGCATGGAATTAACAAAAGATGGAGGAGTTTTGTGTTCTAAGAGCGAAATTCTGGGAATGGCTTGTGTCGAAATGAATACTTCTATAAGTCATGAGGCGATTTTTGTACTTTTACTGCGAAGCCCTCGTGTAACAAAGACGTATACATTGTTTAAAGCGCTAGAAAGTAATGAGCTTATAACGTTGCCTTTTGAGTCTAACAATTTTAAGCATCATAGAACTATAGTTTTAGCTTACAGCTTCCTTCATGATTTAAAAAAATATTCAAGTCAAGTATCAAAGTGGATAATGATTAATAAAAAGGAATATTTTGGGTTTAGTTCTTTTGTAGAGAATAACTATGAGCATTTAGATAACGAACAAAAAGATGAGTGTACATTTTTGTATCCAGAACTATATAAAAAATTAACATATTCTGTTTCTGCACAGCAATACTTAATTGTTGAGCATGTTGTAAATCTGTCAAATTTAATTAAAGAATATGGCTTTGATGGGCTATATCGTTTTATATCTATTTGGCAAGATGAAAAAATGTTTAATCTTGTTAAACTTGTTGGAAAAAAAATATCCCACAGGTTTTTGGTTGTATTATCTCCTTTATAATATCAGAAAAAACAGTGATGCTGGTGAACTATCTTTTGTAAATACATTGTTGGCGTTTACATTACTAAACAATATGCCTGCATTCTCAAATGTTATGGAATTCGTAAAAAAACAGTTATGCTATATAGAAATAGGTGGTGAATATAACTATACTTCTTGGAATTTTAAAAATAATGATACTGCTGTTTTTGAATTGTTTTATTTGTTTACAAATGGATGCACTTCGCAAAGGATGTATTTTTCTAAAGCGGAACAGGTAATTTGGAATAGTTCATTAGAAAATGAACTTGAGTGCGAAAAAATATTAAATTTTCTAAATAGAGACGTGAACCATTTTTACTCAGGACTTCCCCAACAAAGAGACTATTATGCTAATGCTTTATTTGAGTTTATCCAAGAAAGAATATTGAGTAAAAAATTTGATTTTAGTGAGCTTTATTGATGGTTAAATTTTTTGTGCTCTCCATAGAAAAGAGTATATAAATACGTTTAGAAATATTTTTAAAGACAGGTTTTCTCTGTGTAGTTTTGTAAGATTATAGTACTGTTAATTTCGGGGTGTTTCTATTTGAAATGATAAAAGAATTGCTAAAAATATTGGGTAATGCATTTTAAATAATGTAATGCCAATAGTAACGGAATCTGACTGACAAGAAATTATTCTGATTTTCTGTCGGGCAGATTCCTTTATTCATCTCAATCATATTGTGTTCGTTCTCTATCTTGTTCACTATTCTCACTCACTTGATTCCTTCTCTTTTCTGAGAAGTTACTTTAATTTCATGAGTATTGAGGAATCGGCCAATCAATTAGGTTTGGAGTTTGATGTAGAGTAAGGCTATTATATTTCGTACCGGAGTGGTTGTTCGGAATTTCCGAACAACCACTCCGAATTACAAGAGTAGATGTAGATAACGTGAATTCAACAAGCGAAGCTTAAATCTTGGTATCGTTTACTGTGATAGTATGGTATCGGTATGGTGCTATCGTCCACCTGTTTATTCTTCGGAACTAAGAAACACCATTTGCCCAATAGATAAGAAAAACAATGCTGATGTGACGATAAGGGTCAACACGCCGTAGATTGATAGGGGATTGTAAGCCCAGTATCCTATGCTTGCAACCCAAACAAAGAAGGACAACAAGGCTGTCGTCCCCCAACGCTCATATTTCTTAGAGTGCTTCGGGGGAGTATCTTCGCCTACTACTTCAATGCTAACGATTTCTACCTTAATTTCATGTTCGGGCTTGTTCGATTCTTCGTTGTTGTTTGCAGCGTCTGATATGTTGTTGTTGTTCTGATAATCCTTTTCCATAACGCTTAGTTTGAATTTTTACGCCACAAAAATACTAAAAATATTGATTACTTCGTTTTTTATGCGAAGAAATTTTAGCAAAAGAAATAAAACTTAACGTTAAATAGGTTTTGTAAGAAAAAAGTGGTTTGTCGGAAATTCCGACAGACCACTCAACATGGTGCTTTAGAGGGGAAAACACAGAGCCTCCAATCTGCATCGCAAAAAGTGCAGAAATTGAGTGAGATTCAGGAATGTTTAGCAAAGAAATTGGCAAAATCGGGCTGTTTTTCTTTATTTAACTCTGAAATTGAGTGGAATATCAGAGAAAATCTTTAAATTTGCATTTAAATACAATATTTTGTAAAGAATGGAAGATAGAGAACTGTTGCTGAAAAGTGACCCGGAGTTCGAACGCCTCGTCTTTACGGTGTTGGCTATCGAGGCTTCGGCACAAAAAATGGGTATATCGCCGTCTGAAATGAGAAAGCGATTGGATAAG
>PPYE01107589.1_pt1 | contig 14183 bp, 10 predicted proteins | sample 1559881 | NCBI WGS metagenome assembly PPYE01 (sample SAMN08240022, study PRJNA423297) | Human gut metagenome, whole genome shotgun sequencing project.
ATTAATATGATTATGTATAATTAAATTAAGTTACAAAACAGTAAACGCTATCAAATGTAGCAAAAAACAAGGAGGCTAAATCCTCTCCTCGTCAGAGGACTCGGATTTTCCTTCGGAAAACTAGGAGGATTTCTTATGAAGATGAAAAAGTTTTTAGCTCTTTCCACAGCATCAGTCATGGCACTGTCTATGGCAGCATGTGGAAGCACAGACAACGGCGGCACCGCTGAGAGTTCTGTAGCAAGCACCACTCCCGCAACTGCAGAAGCTTCCAGCGAGGCTGCAGCACCTGCAGAGGTTACCAGCCTGAATTACGCAGAGCTTACTTTGGGTGAGGATTACACCGACATTACCACGACCATTAAGGTCCTGACTAACCGTACCGACCTGTTAGAGGACGGCGCAGCAGTTCCTTTCCAGACTTACATTGATGCATTCAACGAGATGTATCCCAACATCACTGTTGATATTGAAGGTATCACCGACTATGCAAGTGATACGCTGCTTCGTCTGCAGGGTGGTGACTGGGGCGATGTTATGTTTATCCCCGCAGTTGACAAGGCTGACTTAAGCACATACTTCCTTCCTCTTGGAACTACTACCGAGATGGACGGACAGCTGAACTACTACAACCAGATGTACGAAGGCACTGTATACGGTGTTCCTTACACCGCAGGTGTTAGCGGTGGTATCGTATATAACAAGGCAGTATTCGAAGCAGCAGGAATCACTGAGATGCCTAAGACTCCCGAAGATTTCATCGCAGCATTAAAGCAGATCAAAGAGTATGACAGCTCCATCATTCCTCTGTACACCAACTACGCAGCTGGCTGGGCAATGGGCGGCCAGTGGGATCCCGCTATCAGCGGCAGTGCTACCGGAGACAGCACTTATATGAACCAGAAGTTACTGCACACAGCCAATCCTTTTGCTGATCCCGGCGACGGAACAGGCGCTTACAACGTATACAAAGTAATGTACGATGCAGTTGCTGAAGGCCTTACCGAGGAAGACTACTCCACCACGGACTGGGAAGGTTGTAAGGGTATGATCAACAATGGTCAGATCGCTTGCATGGTTCTTGGCTCCTGGGCAGTTCCTCAGATGAAGGAAGCCGGTGACAACGCTGACGACATCGCTTATATGCCTTTCCCTATTACCCTGACCAGCGGTAAGCAGGCAGCATCTGTAGGCCCTGACTACAGCTTTGGTATCAATGCAAACACCACCGAAGACAATCAGGCAGCAGCTCTGTGCTTCGTTAAGTTCATGACAGAAGAATCCGGATTCTCCTATGACTGCGGCGGACTTCCCGTTGCTATCAAGGATACCAGATTACCGGATTTCTACGCAGCATTCAAGGGTATCGACTTTGTAGTGGATGAGCCTGCGATCGAAGGCGAAGAGGATCTGTTAAACGAGCTGAACGCTGAAAGTGGTCTTAACATCAACAACAACGGTGAGACCAAGCTGCAGGAGCTGGTAGAGTGTGCAGCAGATGGTTCCAAGACCTATGATGAGATCATCGACGAGTGGAACGAAGAGTGGACTTCCGCACAGGAGAGCTGTGGTGTAGAGATCCAGTAATTAATAGGTAACTAATTTAATCTTCTGAAGTGAGAGGGAACCATTTATCCGGTTCCCTCTTATCTAAGAGAGAAGGGCATGGAGGTATTTCGATGGGTGCAGAGACAATGAAGAAAACAAAAAAACCCTTCAGCATGAAAAAATGGGTAAAGAGCAGGAACGGACAACAGACCATCGTCATACTGTCCTTCATGATCATTCCCCTGCTTTTGCTGTTCGTGTTCACCTATCTTCCTTTTGGAGAGATGGTAAAATTCAGTTTTTATAAAATGAAATATGCTACCCCGGTAGACAAAAGACAGTTTGTAGGATTTCGGAACTACATCGACGTATTTAAGAAAGATGAATGCTTCAGTGCTTTGAAGCTGAGCCTTTATTACATGGCAGGCGCAATGGTGCAGCTGGTACTTGCGTTGTACCTGGCAACGATCCTTAGCTTTAAGACCAAGTTTGGCAATATGTTCAAGGGATTCATGTTCTTCCCTTATCTGATCAGTGGTATTGCCATTGGATTTATCTTCAAATTCTTCTACACCAGAGGATTTGTATTCGATACGGTATTACAGTGGTGTGGATTTAACTTAGAAAGTCTTCCGTTCTGGCTGAAGGACAAGAGCGTTAACAATATCTCTTTGGTGGCTTCCTCGGTATGGCGTTATTACGGCAACAACATGGTACTCTTCATCGGTGCCATCATGTCCGTGGATTCCGAGATGTACGAGGCAGCAGAGCTGGACGGTGCCAATAAATTCCAACAGTTTATACATATTATCTTACCCAGCATTAAGACCATCGTTACGCTGAACGTGATCCTGTCTATCACAGGTTCCCTAAGTGCTTTCGATCCTCCCTACGTTATCACCAAGGGTGGCGGCGGAACCGCAACCTACTTCGTATTGATGGACAAGATCGCACATACCAACCAGCAGGTAGGTCTGGCGTCAGCCATGGCTGTGGTACTGTTACTGATCATTTTTGCAGCAACAATTTTACAAAAGCTTTTCTTCAAACTGGTATTTAGAAGCTCCGATGCGGATAATGAAGAATATACCAGAAGAAAACGGCTCAGAAGAGAGAGAAGATGGAAGAAGGAGGCAGTGTAAAATGGCAAAGATGAAAACTAACCACAAACATTACAGCGCAGGCGCTGTCATCTGGATCATCATTAAATATTTCAGCCTGGTATTTTTCTCCTTCGTGGCACTTTTGCCTATTGTATCCTGTGTCATCACAGCATTCAAGACCGATGCAGAATATCAGAGCACCAATGTTATGACCCTGCCGGAAAGCTGGCTGAACTTCCAGAACTTTATTGATGCATTTAACCGTGCCAATATGGGCAGAGCCTATCTGAATTCAGCGATCATCCTGGTATTTGTACTGTTAGGCTCCGTCCTGGTGGGAACACAGCTCGCTTATGTACTGAACCGGTTCAAGTTTCCCGGCAACGGACTGATCCGCAGCCTGTTCCTGTTCGCAACCCTCCTTCCCGGAATTGCCATGCAGGTATCTGTGTACCAGATCATGAGTAACCTTGGATTTATCAATCATCTGTATGGTTATATCATTATGAGTATGGGTACGGATGTTATCTCCATCTACATTTTCATCCAGTTCATGGAAAACATTTCGGTATCGTTGGATGAATCCGCATTTATCGACGGAGCCTCCTATTTTGCCATTTACTGGAAGATCATTCTTCCGCTTCTGAAGCCCGCTATCGTAACTTCGATGGTGCTTAAGGGAGTAGGCGTATATAACGAGTATTATTGCGCCAGTCTGTATCTGCAGGACAAGAGGACTCTCGGTGTGGTAGCAACCTCCCTGTATACCTTCACCGGACCTCTTGGCAGCAAATACAATCTGATCTGTGCAGGTGTACTGATGTCTCTGCTGCCTGCATTGATCGTATTCCTGCTCTGTCAGAAACAGATTTACAGTGGAATCACCTCCGGCGCTGTCAAGGGTTAATACAAAGGAGAGTGTGGAACATGAAAAATGCGGAAACAAAGAAAATGAGAGAAGAGATCAAAAAGCATCTGACCGAAGGAATCATTCCTTTCTGGAAAGGGATGCGGGATGACGAGTTCGGCGGTTATTACGGTTTTCTGGACTACGATCTGAATCTGGATAAAAAAGCAGAAAAAGGCTGTATCCTGAACAGCAGGATCACCTGGTTCTTCTCCAACGCATATACACTGTTAAAAGACGAGAGTCTGTTGGATGAAGCAAAGCACGGCTACGATTTCCTGAAAGACCATTGTCTGGACAAAGAATACGGCGGTATCTACTGGTCCCTAAACTATGACGGAACCCCGAAGGATACCACAAAACATACTTACAATCAAGCGTTCTGCATCTACGCGCTGTCCTCTTACTATGAGGCCAGCGGGGATGCAGAAGCCCTGGAGCTGGCGAAAAAGCTGTTTACTCTGATTGAGACTACGTGTATGGATGAGGTGGGATATCTGGAAGCATTCACCAGAGACTTTAAACCGGAATCCAATGAGAAGCTGTCGGAGAACGGTGTCCTGGCAGACAAGACCATGAATACCCTGCTTCATGTTTTTGAAGCTTATACGGAGCTGTACCGGGTATCCGGGGATGAAAAAGTGCGCAGACGCCTTCTGTGGATCATGAATGTGTTCGCTGAGAAAGTTTATAATCCGAAGCTCCACAGACAGGAAGTATTTTTCGATAAGCATTATAATACCATTCTGAATCTGCATTCCTACGGCCACGACATCGAGACGGCATGGCTGATCGACAGAGGCTGCAAGGTTCTGGATGATCCGGAACTGACGCAGAAGATGTATGCCATCACCAGAGACCTTACCGCACAGATCTATAAGGTGGCATTCGACGGACACTCTCTGGCCAATGAATGTGACAGAGGTGTCGTGAATGTACACAGAGTCTGGTGGGTACAGGCGGAGACCGTGATCGGTTTCTTAAACGGCTATGAGAAAGAGCCGGAGAAAACGGAATATCTGGAAGCCGCAGAGAAGGAATGGGCATTTATCAGAGATCATGTGATCGATAAGAGACCCGGTTCCGAATGGTTCTGGGAAGTGGATCCGGAAGGCAATCCGTACCCCGGCCGTCCTATCGTGGAGCCTTGGAAGTGCCCTTACCATAACGGCAGAATGTGCATGGAGGTTATGAAGAGATGTTAGAGCGTTATTACATAGAAAAAGAGAAGCAGGAGAAGCTGCTTTCCCGTAAAAACATAAAGTCTGATTTCTACAACGGTATTTATGACCGTTATGAATATCCGGTTCTGACCAGAGAACATATTCCCCTGACCTGGAGATATGATCTCAATCCCAAGACCAACCCCTATTTCATGGAGCGCCTGGGAATCAATGCGGTCATGAATTCCGGTGCGATTGAATTAAACGGTAAGTATTATCTGGTAGCCCGTATCGAAGGCAACGACAGAAAGTCTTTCTTCGGTGTGGCAGAGAGTGACAACGGTGTCGATGGTTTCCGTTTCTGGGACTATCCCATCCTGTTGGACGATACTTGTCCGGAAGAGACCAATGTGTACGACATGCGTCTCACCAAGCATGAAGATGGTTACATCTACGGTGTGTTCTGTTCCGAGAGCAAGGATACCTCCGTAAATGATCTGTCCGCAGCAGTAGCAGCTGCCGGTATTGTAAGAACCAAAGACTTAAAGCACTGGGAGAGACTGGAGAATTTAAAGACCCTTCGTTCTCCCCAGCAGAGAAATGTAGTGCTGCATCCGGAATTCGTGGATGGCAAATATGCTTTCTACACCAGACCGATGGATGACTTCATCGAGACCGGAAGCGGCGGAGGAATCGGTTTCGGACTGTGCGACGACATTACCCATGCAGTCATCGACGAAGAGCGCATGACCAGCCTGCGGAAATATCACACCATCACCGAGGCCAAAAACGGTGCGGGAGCTACCCCCATCAAGACAGACAGAGGTTGGATACATATCGCACATGGAGTTCGTAATACCGCAGCCGGTTTACGTTACGTCATTTATGCTTTTGCCACGGACTTAAAAGACCCGGCAAAAGTGATCGCAGAGCCTTCGGGTCTGCTGATCGGTCCCAGAGGGGAAGAGAGAGTGGGAGATGTTTCAAACGTAGTATTTACCAATGGCGCAATCGCAAATGGGAAGGGGGAAGTCTTTATCTACTATGCATCCAGCGATACTCGCATGCATGTGGCAACGACTACTATAGATAAGCTTGTGGATTATGTATTCCACACCCCTTCCGATCCCGGAAGAAGCGTGGAGTGTGTGGCACAGAGATGTGAACTCATCCGCAGAAATGAAGAGTTCTTAAAACAGGAAGCAAGATAAATAACGCAGAAATGAGGTAACTCGAATGAGCAAAGTTAAGATGATCAGTCCTGCAGTACCTAATGTACCCTGGCAGGACAAACCCGAAGGCCATACCGGAGCGCCGGTATGGAGATATAGTGAAAACCCTATTATTGGCAGAAACCCGGTAGAAGGAGTAGCCAGAATCTTTAATAGTGCGGTAATGCCTTATGGCGATGAATTCATCGGCGTATTCCGCGGTGAACAGGTCAACGGTATTCCCTATATTTATTTAGGACGCAGCAAGGATGCTATTCACTGGGATTTTGATAAGAATAAGATCCAGTTCGTAGATGAAGAAGGCAAGCCTTTCATGCCGATTTATGCATATGATCCCAGACTGGTAAAGGTAGAAGATACCTACTATATCATCTGGTGTCAGGATTTCTACGGCGCAGCCATCGGTATTGCGAAAACCACGGATTTCAAGACGTTTGTAAGAATCGAGAATCCGTTCCTTCCCTTTAACCGTAACGCCGTACTGTTCCCCAGAAAAGTACACGGCAATTTCATGATGTTGTCCCGTCCTTCCGACAGCGGACATACACCTTTCGGAGATATCTTTGTCAGTGAGAGCCCGGATATGGTATACTGGGGCAAACACAGACATGTGATGGGAAAGTCTTCCGAATGGTGGGAGTCCTTGAAGATCGGTGGCGGTGCAGCTCCCATTGAGACTTCCGAAGGATGGCTTCTGTTCTATCATGGTGTGAGCGGAACCTGTAACGGTTATGTCTATTCCATCGGTGGAGCAATACTGGATATTGACAACCCGTCCATCGTAAAATATCGTTGTGAGAACTTCCTGCTGACACCGGAAGAGTGGTATGAGGAGAGAGGATTCGTACCGAATGTATGCTTTCCCTGCGCTACCATTCATGATTCCGAGAGCGGCAAGATCGCCATTTACTATGGCGCAGCAGACAGCTATGTAGGACTGGCGTTTACGACCATCGATGAAGTGGTTGACTATATCAAAGAACACAGCGTGGTCACAACAAGCGATACAGAAGAAGGCAGAAGATAGAATCACGGGACCCGCGTAAAGCGGGTCCTTTTTGCTTATGGAGACAGCGTATGAAGGAAAATGAGGAATTATATGCCAGAATCGAAGAACTGGAAAAAGAACTGGCAGAAGAACGTATCAGGAGGAAGATTACAGAGGACAATTCCGACTGTGCGCTGTGGGAGTATGAAATTGCAACGAAAAAATATGTGCTTTCCAGAAAGCTCGGGAGGAAATGGAGCACAACCAATATGGTCATCGAAAATTATCAGGAGCAGATGCACAAATGGGGATTTGTACATCCGGATGACTGGTCGGTTTTTGATGCCTTCTGTGAGGCCATGGACCGCGGTGATGAGCATATTTCCTATGAAGTCAGACAAGTCAGTGATGAAGCGGTATTTGTCTGGTTCCGTTATGTCGGGATTCCGGTCTATGATAAGGATCATAAGCCATATAAGATCATGGGGAAGACGCTTGATATTACAGGAGAAAAAAAGAACCAGGAGCTGCTGGAGCAGAAGGCAGAGAGGGACTCCCTGACAGATCTGTATAATAAGGCAAAAATGCATAAACTGGTGGAAAAGCATATCCAGCAGGAGGATATGCAGGAGGGAGCATTCCTGATCATTGATATTGATGACTTTAAATCGATCAATGACACATATGGGCATTTATACGGTGATGAAGTATTGATCAAAATTGCCAATGCGATTTTGATCAGCGCCGGCATGGAGGATTATGCAGGTCGTATCGGTGGTGACGAATTCTGTGTATTCTGCCGTGGGGAAAATGCGGGTCAGCATGCCATGGAGACGGCGGAGAGGATATCCCGTATGGCAGACCGGATCCACATGTCCGGCAGACGCGTGACCTTAAGTATGGGAATCTCCTGTTATCCGGAGGATGCTTCCTCTTATGAGGAGTTGTATCAAAAAGCGGATCAGGCACTGTACCGGGTGAAACGCAGCGGTAAAAATGCATTCAGCGTGTACGACAAGAACTATAATTATGTTGATTATACCTCAGACAGGAAGGAAACAGACCGGGAGACCGGCATCTGGCAGGAATTGGAGAAATATTATAAAGGACGTCAGTGGACAGAAGCAGAAAGTGAGATTCTGTCTACTATGACGCGCATGATGGAAAGCTATCTAAACCGTGAAGAAGGAGCAGGAATTGTTCGGGAGCAGGAAAAGGATACAGAGAAGCCGGAACCGGTCATTGCAGGAACAGAGACTCCGGAAAGCTTTTCTGCAAAACTGGAACAGATACTGCCCTGGCAGGACGGACAATATGCGGAAGTGTTCCTGGGGATCCGGGATTATGATGTAATCTCTGAAAAAATGAGCGATGAAGAGAGAGCAAGTCTGATCTATCATCTGGGAACCCATATCCACAAGCACCTAAAAGGGCAGGAGATGGTATGCCATGTGAAGAAGGATGAATTCCTGCTGCTTCTGGACAATCATGTGGAAGCTGCGGCAGAGAAGATCGGGCATATCATGATCATGTTCGAAGCCATGATCGGGGACAAATATCCTGAGGTATCCATCAAATTATACAGTGGCATTTATTACCTGGAATCCAGAGGATACCGGCCGGAGGAGATCTTCCGGATCGGCAAGACACTGAAAAATAAAGCAAAACGGTATTACACTGTGGATAACAGTATATATGAAAACCGAAAAAGTGCGGGAAATGTTATTGATAAAGAGGCAGGTATACTGAACCGGGGGAATCTGACGCGGCTGAAGAACTTCCTGAACAGGGCAGCCAAAGGGGAGAGACTGACAGTGGGATTCATCGGTGGATCCATTACGCAGGGATTCGCAGCGACGGATCCGGATAAATGCTATGCTGCAAGAACCGTTGCATGGCTTCGGAAAGTGTTCCCCAATACGGAATTCGATTACGTGAATGCGGGAATCGGAGCTACCAATTCCCAGTTCGGAGCGGCGAGAGTGCAGGAGGACCTGTTATGCAGACTGCCGGATCTGGTCATGGTGGAATTCTCTGTGAATGATCACTGTACACCCCATGATATGGAGACGTATGAAGGACTCATACGGCAGATTTACGGCAGCAGAAGCTGTCCTGCAATGGTACTTTTGCACAGCGTTTATTATGATACCGGTAAAAGTGCGGCATATTATCATGCGCAGATCGGAAGACATTATGATCTGCCCTGCATCAGCATGCAGAACAGCATCTATCCCGCTGTGGCGGCAGGAAAACTGCCGGCAGAGAAGATTACGGCAGATTTTCTCCATCCCAATGATCTTGGGCATGAATTCATGGTAGCTGTGATCACGAATTTCCTGGAAAAGGTGATCCATGATAAGACGGAAGAACAGCAGGAGATTTTCCCGGCACCACTGACAGAGAATGCCTATGAGCATTGCGCGAGACTGCAATATTTTAATTCCACACCGGAGAAGAGTGGCTTTGAAGAAGATATGACACCGCAGAGAGGCATCACGGATATTTTCCGTAACGGATGGAGCGCCGGAGAAAAAGGAGCTTATCTGGAGTTCACTTTCCGGGGAACCGGTGCCGCCGTGCAATACCGCCGAGTGAAGGACGGACCTGCACCCATTGCCACAGCAGTGGTGGATGAGAACCCTGAGACGGCGTGCGTGTTGGACGGAACCTTTGATGAGACCTGGGGAGATAAGATGGAACTGGCAACGATTGCGGAGCATCTGCCCTATGGGGAACACCGGGTGAGAATCGAGATCACGGAGACACACGAGAACGATAAGGCTGGATTTTATCTGGTGTCATTGATTGTATCCGGGGTAAGAACAGAAACAGAAGCGGAATAGGCATAGTACGGAAGTCAGGTAGACAGATCGGAAGAAATGTGTTACATATCAGATAGAATATTTTTCCAGAAACGGACGTTGCAAAGCTAAGTAGCGGAATAACGGGAAAGATGCCGTGCAATACATAGTAAGTATCATGGGAAAGGATAGATGATCATGAACAAAGATATTATTTTTTTAACACCGGTGTGTACCCACAATATCTGGGGCGGTACCCGGTTAAACAGAGAATTTGGGTACCCCATCGAGGGCGACGACATCGGTGAGTGCTGGGGTATCAGCGCCCATCCCAACGGAGACGGCACCGTGGCAAGCGGCGCTTATAAGGGAATGAAGCTGTCCGAGCTGTGGGAGAAGCACCCCGAGTTGTTCGGAGACACGGGAATGGATCGTTTCCCGTTGCTGATCAAGATCATTGATGCAAAGGACGACTTAAGCATCCAGGTGCATCCGGATGACGCTTATGCGAAGGTACATGAGAACGGATCCCTGGGCAAAACCGAGTGCTGGTTCATCTTAGACTGTAAGGAAAATGCTACGCTGGTGGTTGGACACAACGCGAAGAGCAGGGAAGAACTGGAGCAGATGATCCAGGAAGGAAAGTGGAAAGAGTTCATCCGTGAGATTCCTATTAAGCCCGGGGACTTCATCCAGATCGATCCCGGTACCGTACATGCCATTAAGGGCGGTACACTGCTTCTTGAGACCCAGCAGAGCAGCGATATTACCTACCGGGTGTATGATTATGACCGACTGAGTAACGGTAAGCCCAGACAGTTGCACATCACCCAGAGTATTGATGTCATTACCGTCCCTGCCAAATCCGCAGAGAACAGTGTGGTACACACGGAGAAAAAGGACGATGCGATCCAGCAGTTGATCTGCTGCCCTTACTACACCGTATACCGTATTGATGTGGAGCATCGTGTGGAGACCTGGCAGGATAAGCCCTTTGTTCTCATGAGCGTGGTAGAGGGCGAAGGCACCCTGAACGGTACTCCTTTAAAGAAGGGCGATCACCTGATCCTGCCCGACGGCTACGGTAAGGTAGAGTTACAGGGCAGGATGCAGATCATCGCATCTACGATCTGAGTTCACGACAGATCAAACTCCGGTCACTTGATTTATTTCCCAAGTACAACGGATAGCTTGATTTCTTTTTCTGTTTCGCTCAGGTCGAAATCACCGCCGTCGGAGACGGTCACGCGCAGTTCATAGAGCACGCCGTCTGTCAGCTCCGTCACATTTGCTCCGGTCTCGTCTGTGAGCGACCACAGTTCAGAGCCAACCTTTTCCAGCTTGCCGTCTGCACCATAGGCGTAGAGCGTCAGATCGGAGGCACTGCCGGACAGGTTGTTCATACGGAAGGCTACCATGGTGTTGGGATGCACGTTGCAGATGGTCGCGGTGTTGTGCCAGCTTGCAACCGTACCTTCACCGCCATCCTGCTCAAACTGATCCTGCGAAAGAACATTTCTTGCCGCCTGATCAAGATCAACCTCACGGTACGGAAGCTCGGGCAGGTACACAAAGCGATCCTGCAAACGCAGCAGTTCCAGATAGCCTGTCGGGCAGTAGAGCGTATTTCCGTTGCTGCCGGTGTACATGCCGATAGCCATATTATTGTAGCCGTATTTGTTGGACACATCCATCGTGAAGACGGTTTCGCCCGTTGCAAAGTCCAAAATAATGTACTGCCACATGCCGGTATCCAAATCCTGTACATAACCGTAGATATAGCCTGTTGCAGTGGAGAGCTTCATGATCGCCGTGTCGCGCAAATCGTTCCGGCTCCAGACGCTCTTCATTTCATAGCCATCCGAGGTTTTTAAGGTGTCCACCCGCTCAACGCCCGGGGCGATCATAACATTACCCTTCATCAGCCAGTTCTGGTCATAAATGTTGGCGTAGCTCTGAATCGAAGAGTCATTGTCAGGGTCGGCAAGACCTGCGTTACCAGCGCCGAACCAGTTGCAGACGATCGTGCTGACGGTGCCTTCACCGTCGTCATAAACGATTGCAGAGTTTTCAACCGCCACCTGATACCCATCGGGCAGATCATCCAAAACAGGCATGCTGGCTACGACCTCTCCGGTCTTCATGTCGAGCGCAAGAAGCTTAACGGGGTCTGCGTTGTCGGTGAACAGTACAAGGTTTGGTGTCAGTGTGGGCGAGCAGCCGCCACCCCAGGCAAGGCCGCCGCCGGTAGTCTTATCGCCATCATGACTGACCTTCGCACCGACACTCTCATATGGCGTGCACCACACAACGTTCACACCTTCTTCCGCGCGCAACAGATAGCAGTTCTGGTTCGTCAGAATGACCGCACCGTCTTTGGAGGCAGCAATGCCGTTCTCTGCGCCCTCGCCAAGGGGCAGCCCGTAAACAAAGACAGCCTTTGAAAGATCGGTTTGTTCGCCATTCAGAATCGATTCTATCGCTGTGTGGGCAATGTAGCCGAGAACACCCTGCTGCTGCCGCTCGGGATAGATTCGGAAGCCGCCGGTGGCGAACCAAAGGTTTCCGTCGTAGTCAAAGACCACGGACAGAAGATTCTGTGTCAGCTCTTTGCCGAGCGCGGTCTCAGCAGCTGCCTTGATATCGATATCCAGAACCTTTTCAAATTCCGGAATGACGCTGCCATCTTCCTCTGTCGTACGCAGTATCAGTACATGGTTGTTGCTCGTCGGGCAGACGACACGGTTTTTAGAGTCAAGGAATGTGTAGGAACTCTGGATGACGTAACCGCCGCCATCATGCTGCATCGGTGAAAAATAGCCGAGCGTCTTCGTCTCTGTTGCATTCAGATCACGGATGGCGATGCCGCCGAGCAGTGGCACGACCGCGTGACCGTAGTTGTCAAAGTAAATCGCGGGTGAGGCGTTCGGGTTCGTTGTCTCAAAGGAAACATTGATTTCCGGATAGATGCCGAGCGGCAGAATTTCATCCGTTGAGTCGGTGTTGTAGCCGTCGTGATGGATGTTTGCATCACTTTTTGCCATATAAGGGTTTTCATCCACGTGTTTGGGTTGTAAAGCCTTCACGGGCAGTGCACCGGATAACGGTGCAGAAGATGTTGTTTCGTCCTCTGCCGGTGTGGGCGTTCCACCACAGGCCGCCATAGACAGGCACAGTGTTCCCGCCAGAAGAAAGCTAAATACAGAATAAATCTTTTTTCTCTTTTTCATCAATAATCCTCCTCATTGTTATGTTTGTTGTGATCCGCCCGGAATAAGGCAGACGTTTTTTTCCCATCTGACCATGTAGAAAGTCCCTGCTGAAACGCTTCTTCTGTTATTGGCTCTAACAGAAAATAGTCTACACGCAGCCGAAATGCATGCAGGGAAAAATCCAGATCGCTGCACCAGATGATGCGTGTTTCGGGAAAAAGCGTTCGCAGATGCTCCACCGCATTCAACCCTTCTACTCCCGGAAGTGCGATCACAGTGCAGGTTGGCGCATTTACACGCGCCACATCAAAGAACAACTCCTGCCCACGGTAACAGTCCATTTTGGGAAACAGACCGCGTTCAAAGCAGAACCGTGAAAGCTGCTCTATATAAAAGGCTTCCTGTGTTTCGCTACTTGTCAGCACGGCAATGCGGTACACAGCACTCCCTCCCTTCTGCCGTCATTGATGCTTTCTGCTTGTCAGTATACGGATATGCAAACGCTTTTCAAGCCGTTTGGCACGAAACCCTCAATTCCGTCACGAAATCTGAGTTTTTCATTGTGTCGGTGTTGGACAGGTATGATATAATTTAGTTTGGAATAGTTACTGGAATTTTTTACAAAGGAGTCAGTCCGGTATGAGAATAGCAATAGTGGATGATATCGAGACCGAACGTGCGCTGTTGAAAATGCGGCTTGAGCGACAGCTGAGCTTGTACGGTGTAGAGACGGAGATCTTAGAATTTGACAGCAGCGAGAGCTTTCTCGCAGCAGAAAAAGAACGGCACTTTACTGTGGCATTTCTGGACATTTACATGAAAGGATTAAGCGGCATGGATGCCGCAAAGGAACTTCGGAAGACGGATGCAGACTGCTTTCTGATCTTCACCACAACATCTACCGACCATGCACTGGAGGGATTTCAGGTGCGGGCATTCCACTATCTCGTGAAGCCCTTTTCCGAGGGAGAACTTGCCGGTCTGCTTACTGAAATGCTCGCTAAACTTCCGCGTCCTGAGCCGATTCTGACGGTGAAAGTCAGTGGCAGCGATGTTCGCCTTCGCTATAGGGACATTATTTTTGCCGAGCATTTTGCTCATATGATCAACATTCGTACGACTGCCGGTAAAACGCTTGCCACGCGGCAAAGCTTTAAGGCATTTACCGAGCCGCTGAAAAAAGATCCACGCTTTTTTGTCTGCGGCCGCGGTACGATTGTCAATTT
>PPYE01662860.1_pt1 | contig 14178 bp, 10 predicted proteins | sample 1559881 | NCBI WGS metagenome assembly PPYE01 (sample SAMN08240022, study PRJNA423297) | Human gut metagenome, whole genome shotgun sequencing project.
GTAAAATTCTTTTATTTTTTGTTTCATATTGCTTAAAATCCCTGTGTTTATGCGGATAATTCGATTTTTACTCTTTTTTTGCAATAAAAAATTGCAAAATGCAGTGTATTACTGTAGCTTTATCAGACGAAGTTTTATAGGTTACGAGGAGAAAAAGATGAGTCATAATGTATATAAGGTTGCAATACAAATGGCACGAACAGACCCTTCCCTGAAAGAAGAAACGGGAGTGACGGGCTATCATATTTTATACGGATATTCACTTCTTTTTCAGATGGATGAGAAGACTCTGAATCTTTTATTTTCAGAAGAAGAAAGGGCTGATATTGAAAAAGCACGGAAGGTCCTGGAAGAAAATGAGATTTTGTATAGCTATGCAAAAGCAAGAATACCAACTTTATTTCCATTGCTGGGGGAGGATTCGTGGGTAAACGTAGATCAACTTTTTAAAGGGTGGAGAATGTCGGGGATGCCGTTTTCTTCAGGAGAGTTGATGAGAGAGCTGCTGAAAAGTGGAAAAATAGAATTAAACTGGTTTAAAAAAGAAACGGATCAGGAAAAATATTTTAAATGTCTGCATGAATTAAAGCAGGAAAAAGAAAATAGGATGAAAGCTCAGAAAGACAAGGCATCAGAATCAGATAAGACATCAGAATCAGATAAGACATCAGAATCAGACAAGGCATCAGGATTAGACGAGGCATCAGGATCAGAGAAGTCAGTAGAATTAAAAGAGACGTCAGGATCAGAAAAGATAGAGAATGCGGAAAAAGACAATCATCCCGGAGTGAAAAAATCACCAGAGACGGAAAAGATAGATTTCCGACAATTATCAGTGAAATATCAGCAGTTGACAAGCCGTCTGCTGGATACTGTTAAGGGCCAGGACGAAGCAGTAATGGAATTTGTTCAGGGCTGCTTTCGAGGGGAGGTATTTCATATCCTGGAAAAAAGAAAAAGACCTGCGGCAGTGTTCTTATTTGCAGGGCCTCCGGGAGTTGGAAAGACTCTTCTTGCAGAGACAGGAGCAGAGTATCTCGGAAAAAAGACGATTGTATTTAATATGAGCGAATATTCAAATCCATCTTCCATTACCGAACTGATGGGAAGTTCTAAAAAATTTTCGGGAGCGGAAGAGGGGCGGCTTGTAAGGTTCGTGAGGAAAAATCCGGATGGAATCTTGATCTTTGATGAGATAGAAAAAGCGGACAGAAAAGTGATTCACTTATTTTTGCAGATTCTTGACCGGGGACTTTTACATAATGATTTTCTGGATCAGGACGAGGATTTTTCAGAAAGTATTATCATTTTTACATCGAATGCAGGAAAAGCTTTGTATGAAGATGGGACGAGCGGTGACTATACAAGGATGCCTAAGAGCGTTCTGCTTGATGCCATCAGGAAAGATAAAAATCCATATACCGGGGAGCAGCTTTTCCCTGAGGCAATCTGCTCCAGGATTGCCTCAGGAAATATCATTATGTTCAACCATCTCAAAACCAGACATCTTGTGAAAATGATAGAGACGCAGTTCGCAGAAGTAAGCAGGGCAGTTGAGCAGAGGCTGGGGTATCAGATTACTTATGATAAGGATCTGTCGTTATTGTTTCTATATCATTATGGCGGACTGACAGATGCAAGAATTGCATCTGCACAGGGAAAGAATTTTCTTGAGAGGGAGATCTTTGAATTATCGAGACAGTTAGGAAATCAAAAAGCATTGATGGATCAGGTAGAAAATGTACATTTTAAAATTAATAAAAAAGAAATGCCGGCGGAGATTTTAAAACTGTTTGTAAATGAAAAAAGAGCGAAAGTCCTTGTGATGTGTACGGATGAGGAATTTTCGTATTTTAATGAAGTGAACAAAATCGCAGAAATGATCAGAGTCAGCGAAAGGAAAGAGGCAGAAAAATTACTGCACACAGATGTGGCAATGGTGCTGATTGATCCATACTACGGAGAAAATAAAGAACATGAGAGTGGCGTAAGTATTGATGATATGTATTCTGAGGGAATGTCGTTTTTTACAGAACTGATAGAATCAGAAATAAATCTTCCAATCTATTTTATTGAATTTGAAAAAATTTTTTCGGTGGTTGATAAAAATTCGCTCTATCAACGAGGCATGGCAGGAATTGTTCCTGTTAATCCATTGGCTCCGGAAACTGTGGAGCGACAGATTGATCAGATACTGGAAGAGATTTTTATGGAGGAAAAGAGCAGAGAGTTTGCCAAAAGAGGTTATGTGCTTGATTTCAATACAGCACAGATTCTTTCATCAGATGAAAAGAGATTATTTATTCAGTATCATGATCTGAAAAAGAGGATGGCTGTGGATATGGACAGCCAGAGTGCGATCATGAAGGATGCCCAGCGTCCGACAACAAAATTCTCAGAAGTGATCGGGGCAGAGAATGCGAAGACAGAGCTTGCCTGGTTTACAGAATTTTTAAAGAACCCGAAAAAGTATTCCATGGAAGGACGCAGACTTCCCAAAGGGGTGCTTCTGTATGGACCACCGGGTACCGGAAAGACGATGCTTGCCAGGGCTATGGCAGGGGAGTCAGATGTTGCATTTCTTGAGACCAGTGCCACGCAGTTTATGAATTCATATGTCGGAAAGAGTGAGGAAAATATCCGGCGGTTGTTCAGGACTGCAAGAAAATATGCTCCGGCGATCATATTTATTGATGAGATTGATGCAATCGCAAAGGAACGAACAGGAGATACGACCAGCCAGCACACGGAGTCCATGCTGAATACGTTGTTGACGGAAATGGATGGATTTCGCGAAAATGTGAAAGAACCGGTTTTTGTTCTTGCAGCAACAAATTATGATCTGGATGGAAGTGTATCTGGTAAGAAACGAAGGATAGATCCGGCTTTGCTCCGAAGATTTGATAATCGGATTTATGTGGATCTTCCAAATGAGGAAGAACGTAAGCAGTATTTGGAATTGAAGTTGAATCAAAAAGGAAAGAATAAAATTTCAGAAGATATTATTTCTAATCTGGCGGCAAGAACAACGGGGCAGAGTATTGCAATTCTTCAAAATGTCATAGAACTTGCGATGCGGAATGCTGCAAAGGCAGGAACAGAGTTGTCAGGAGAGAGGCTTCTGGATGCATTAGAAGAATATAATTATGGAGAGAAAAAGACCTGGGAGCAAGGCTATTATGAGTCCGTGGCAATCCATGAGTCAGGTCATGCTTATGCTGCGTGGTGTGCCGGAGAGAAGCCGTCTTATGTGACGATCGTATCACGTGGAAATTTTGGCGGATATATGCAGCATGAAAATTCCGAAAATAAGCCGAATTATTCCAGGGAGGATCTGCTGGGAAAGATCAGAACGTCACTGGCGGGAAGAGCCGCAGAAAAGGTATTTTTTGGAAGAGAGGCATCACTGAATACAGGTGCTTCAAGTGATTTACGTTCAGCAACAGATATGGCTATGCGGGTGATCGCAACCTATGGTATGGATGAAGAGAATCTTGTCTGCCTGTCTCCGGAGCAAATTCTTAATACAACACTGGCAAAAGAATTTATTGAGCGGACAAACCGGCTCTTGAAAGAGCAGATGAAAGAGACGGAAAATCTGATCTGTTCCGGGCGTGAGAAAGTGGAAGCACTTGCGAAGAAACTTCTTGAACAAAATCATCTGACGCAGAATGAGATTCAAGATATATTTGATGAAACCTGAGAACTGAATACAATAAATAAGATGTCGGGGGCAAAAGCCCCCGACTTTGATGCCTACGGATTGCTCCGTGCTACGCACTCCCACAATCCTACCCGATATGAGCATAAAAATAATGTAACTGTTCAGAGCCAACCTCCAAAATGCTACGCATTTCGTCGGTGTGGCGTATCCGCCAAATAAAATTTCAAAAACAGTCTTAAAAATGCAAGCATTTTACACCTGTTTTATGAAATTTTGCTTGGCTCTGAACAGTTACAAAATAATTATAAATTTAGTCAGTGAACATTTTAGATCCCATCCACTGTACCATATGATCTACCATTCTGGTATCAGGATCGATCAGGACACAGGCATTCTGCTGCTTATAGGAGATCATGATCGTATAAGTCTTTTCTGAGGAGCGACCGGAGGAAAAATCATAAGTCTTTTCCGGCCGGTAAGAATCCATACGGTGTGAATCTTTTGGAGCAATGATCTCGGCAGTCTGGATATCTAAAGTCATCTTTGGCTTTCTTCTTGATTTATTGTAGATTGCATCGATCTGAAGGTCATGATTTAAAATGGTATATTCATATTCTACACTTAACTGCGGAGAAATGAAATAGTAAGCGATCAATGCGATCAATGCACCTGCAATGAAAGAGAAAACTCCAAAGAACATTGTCCCCAAAACTGCAATCAGAACTGCAAGGAGAAAAGCACCACCAAGCAGGATATAATAAAGCGGTTTCGTTCTGCGGGATACAAGCTGTTCGTATAAAGCGTCATTCATATTTATGATTTCCTTTCTGAATGGAGATAATTCATTACCATAGTTGCAATTTTGAACGTCATGGCATCTTCAAAGCACCTCAGATCAAGACCGGTCCGCTTCTGAATCTGCTCCAGACGATAGATCAGGGTATTCCGGTGCATATGAAGCTGACGGGCAGTTTCTGCAATATTCAGATTGTTCTGAAGAAAGCGGTTTACCGCAAGCGTAGTCTCTTCGTCAAAGCCATCGGGAACTTCCTCACCAAAAATCTCCGAGAGAAAGCTTTCGCATAAAGATACCGGAAGTTGATAGATCAGGCGTCCGATTCCAAGCTCATTATACGGAAATACGGTCTGTTCAGAGTAAAAAAGCTCACCGACCTTCAACGCTAAAGTACTTTCACGGAAAGCACCTGGCAGTTCGGCAAGATTTTCAATCACGCCACTGTAGGCAATCTGAACGTGGGCGAGAGCCTCGGTATTGAGCGTATCTACGATGATATGGGCGGTTTTTCGGATCTCATCTTCGGAAGAGGCTGACCTGACCGGGTGAAGGATAGAAAGTATATCCTTGCTGACCGGAACAAGATAGGTTTTTGCTCTGCGGGGAAAAAGATTTCTCAGGATCTCAATGATCGTATCAGTGAGTTCTTTTGTCTTCAGCAGATAGATCACCCGCTTTTCTTCAACCGGGATATGAAGACGTCCGGCACGCTCGTAAATATCATAAGCCGGAATACCGTTCTTCATCAGGCTCAGAAGAAAATCATTTTTATTATATTTTTCACGATAAGCGGTACAAAGACAGCGGATCTGCTCCAGGGCAGCAGCAGTCTCTTCAGGGGTATCAGCGGTGATCTGCATTGTCAGTCCGGTGAGACGCTTTAATTCGCTGAGTGCTTTTGTAAGTTCCGGGGTCTGTTCCATGAATTTTCTCCAAAATAAATTAAATGATGTCGGGGGTAAAAAGCCCAGTGTAAAAAATCTGTGCTGTGCAGATCTTTTTACAGAATAATAAAAAGGGTTGCACTTAATAAGTACAACCCCCTCATTTTATACTATTAGTTTGTAATAGTCAACTCAGTCTCTTTGTCGAATACGTGGATCTTCTCCATATCAAGAGCGAATACAGCTTTATCACCTGTTCTGAGTGTTGTACGTGGGTTAACACGTGCTGTCATCTGAGTTCCCTCGATATCGAAGTACAGGAATACTTCAGCTCCGAGAAGCTCGTATACTTTGATCGTAGATTCGATCACGCTGTCAGCAGAGTTGTTGATGAATGCCTGAGAATCATGAACATCTTCAGGACGGATTCCAAGAACAACTGTCTTTCCATCATAACCGCCATCGATCAGTGCTTTCTTTTTGGAAGCAGGAACTTTCAGTACATGCTTTCCAACTGTAAGAGTAACATCCTCTCCATTTACTGCACACTTGGCATCCATGAAGTTCATCTGCGGAGATCCGATGAATCCGGCAACGAACAGGTTGCAAGGTGTATTGTAAAGTGCCTGAGGTGTATCTACCTGCTGAACAACTCCGTCTTTCATAACAACGATTCTTGTTCCGAGTGTCATAGCCTCTGTCTGGTCATGAGTAACGTAGATGATCGTTGCACCAAGATTCTCATGAAGCTTGGAAATCTCGATACGCATCTGAACTCTCAGCTTTGCATCCAGGTTGGAAAGAGGCTCGTCCATAAGGAATACCTTAGGATTACGAACGATAGCACGACCCATGGCAACACATACAGAGCGTAGTTCTGGAATACCATTGCGATATCACGGTCTTTTGCCTCAACATTATTCATTACTTTTCCGTCGATCTTGAATGTTCCGTCTGAAATATCTTCCAGTCCGGCGATCATACGAAGAGTTGTAGATTTACCACATCCTGAAGGTCCTACAAAGATGATAAACTCTTTGTCTGCGATCTCAAGGTTGAAATCTTTTACTGCGTGGAATCCGTTAGGATAAATTTTCTGGATACCCTTAAGGGATAAACTTGCCATTTTGAGTGCCTCCTTAAATCAATAAAATACTAAATAACTCATAGAGTCAGTATAAACCTGATTTATTTTCAGGGCAATGTAACGAGTGACTAAAAAAGGAAAGTAAAATTGTACAATTCAACCATACAAGAGTTGAAAAAAAGAAAGAACCGTTATATAATCATACCGATGAAGAAGGGGAGCTGGCTGAAGCCGGCTGAGAGGAGACTGACTGGTTTCGACCCGCAACCTGATTTGGATAATGCCAACGTAGGGAAATAGCGAAAAAGCAGCAGAGATTCCCCTATGGGAGTCTCTTTTTTCTATCTTCTGATTCATGACATCATTTCATACGAGTAGGAGGGATAAAATGCAGAAGAACAGGACAACGCATAGTACAACAGCAAAACTGGCGGTTGCAGGTCTGCTGACAGCGGCAGCCGTTGCGGGCAGTCTGCTCAGCGTGCCGGTAGCAGGAAGTAAGTGTGCACCGGTACAGCATATGGTAAATGTATTTGCCGCAGTAATACTTGGACCATGGTGGGGAGTGGGGATCGCATTTTGTGCGAGCTTTCTGAGAAATCTCATGGGAATTGGAAGCCTGCTTGCTTTTCCGGGCAGTATGGTAGGGGCATTGTGCTGTGGAATGGTTTATCATTTTACAAAACGGCTGGATGTAACATGTATCGCAGAAGCACTTGGGACAGGAGTACTGGGAGGACTTGCAGCTTATCCGGTGGCAAAGCTTCTAATGGGGCTTGAGCCGGGAGGCTTTACGGTTTATATGATTCCATTTTTTATTTCCACGCTTGCAGGAAGTATTTTAGCGTATATCGTCCTTCGGGTTCTTGAAAAAAGCCATGTCCTGGAGCAGATGAGGGAGAATTAATAAATGGAAAAGAATGTAAAAGTACACTGCCTTACCAATCCGGTTACGATGCAAAGTGTGGCGAATGTACTTCTGGCTGCAGGCGGAAGTGCAGTCATGGCACAGGATGAACAGGAAGTGGAAGAGATCACGGCGATCTGTCAGGCCACTTTACTGAATACCGGTGTGCCGGACGAAAGAAAGATCAGATCCTGTATTCTTGCCGGAAAATGTGCGAACAGACTGGGGCATCCGGTAGTGCTGGATCCGGTCGGTGCAGGGGCCAGCAAATTCCGGAGAAAGAAGATCGGACAGCTTCTGCAATCGGTCGTTCCTTCTATTATAAGATGCAATCAGGAAGAAGCGTCTGCATTATTGCGTGCAGAGGATGAAAAGGAATTTCTGGTTTTAGGAACTGAAAGGCAGAAAATAGAAGGAACGGCAGAAAGCTGTCAGCAGGATGGTGATGCAGTATTTTCAGGAATCCAGAGTGGTGGAGTAGAAAGCTCACTGGAACTGGAGCTGGAAAAAGCCCGGAGGCTGGCAGTCAGACTGGCAAAAAAATATCGTTGTACGGTTTGTATGACCGGGGAGCAGGATGTGATCTCTGATGGAGAACGAGTGAAAGTTATCTCAGGAGGGGATGGACGAATCTGCAGAATTACCGGAAGCGGCTGTATGCTTTCCGCATTATGTGCATTAAAATGCGGAGACGGAACAGACTCTTTTGAGGCCGCGGCTGAAGCGGCTGAAACATGGCGACACTGTGCGGAAAGAGCCGGGGAGACTGTGGATGAAAAAGAGGAAGGAATAGGAAGTTTTCAGATAAGGCTGCTGGATGCTTTGTCATTGAAGATGGAAATGGAGCGAGGCAGGAGAATGGAGGTGCAGAGCAGGATGAAACAGAACAAAAAAAGATATATTTCACCGGAGCAGCTCAGGCTTTATGCGGTGACAGACAGAAAATGGCTCGCGGAAGGCGAGACACTGGAGACAGTAGTGGAGACACTGGTGCGTTCAGGCGTGACGTGTGTACAGCTCCGGGAGAAACACGCTTCGGATGAAGAAATTATTTCAGAAGGAAAGAAATTAAATGAGATCTGTAGAAAGCACCATGTGCCATTGATTGTAAATGACCGGCCGGATCTTGCCAAAAAGATCGGTGCAGCCGGAGTTCATGTGGGGCTGTCTGATATGGGAATTGAAAAGGCGAGAGAACTGCTGGGAGAAGATTTTATTATCGGGGGCAGTGCCCATAATGTAAAAGAAGCTCTGCAGGCACAAAAGGCAGGTGCAGACTACATTGGATGCGGTGCAGTCTTTGGAAGTCAGACCAAGTCAGATGTGACGACTCTTGCGAAAGAGGAACTGTGTGCAATCTGCGAGGCAGTGGAGATCCCGGTTGTAGCCATCGGCGGAATCACCGCAGAAAATATAAAAGAACTGACTGGAACAGGCATTGACGGAGTAGCTGTAGTGAGCGGATTATTTGCAGCAAAAGACAAGCCGGAGATGGTGCGACGTTTTTTGAAAGCATTTGAAATGAAAAAGGTGCTTACCATCGCAGGAAGTGACTGCAGTGGAGGAGCAGGAATCCAGGCAGATCTTAAGACAATGGCAGCCAATGGTGTGTATGGAATGAGTGCTGTCATGGCATTGACGGCACAGAATACCACCGGAGTACAGGGAATCATGGAAGTGACACCGGAGTTTGCCGGGCAGCAGATAGACAGTATTTTTACAGATATTCGCCCGGATGCTGTGAAGATCGGAATGCTTTCTTCCGGGGAAATCATTCATGTTGTGGCAGAAAAGCTGAAAGAATATCAGGCAGAGCATATCGTTCTTGATCCGGTGATGGTATCAACCAGTGGTCATCGGCTGATACAGAAAGATGCGGAGCAATCTCTGAAGAAAGAGCTTTTTCCGCTGGCGGAGCTGATCACACCGAATATCCCGGAGGCAGAGGTGCTTAGCGGAAGGAAGATTAAAAATGCACAGGATATGGAGTCAGCAGCGGAAAAGATTGTAGAGGAGTATGGCTGTGCAGTTTTATTGAAAGGTGGTCATCGGATCAACGATGCAAATGATTTCCTCTGTACGGGGGAGAAAAAAGTCTGGATCTGTGGTGAGCGGGTGGAAAATCCCAATACCCACGGAACCGGTTGTACTCTTTCCAGTGCGATCGCCTCGAATCTTGCAAAAGGTGCAGGAATGGAAGAGGCGGTGCAGAAGGCAAAAGAATATCTGACGGAGGCATTAAAAGAACAACTGGATTTAGGAGCAGGTTCGGGACCGATGGATCATACACTGGGAAAAATAATTTTTGAATAAGTAGTTCTAAAGAAAAAATCAGAGACAAATAAGCAGAAAAGGAGAGGAAAAATGGCAGAATATACGACGCAGATGGATGCGGCAAGGAAGGGAATCATCACAGAGCAGATGAAGATCGTGGCAGAAAAGGAATTTATGCCGGTAGAAAAATTAAGAGAACTGGTGGCTGAGGGAAAAGTAGCAATCTGTGCGAACAAATTACATAAGTCATTGGATCCGGAAGGGGTAGGAAGTATGCTCCGTACCAAGATCAATGTCAATCTTGGAGTATCAAGAGACTGTAAAGATTATGATATAGAGATGCAGAAGGTCATGAGTGCGGTCAATCTCGGGGCTGAGGCGATCATGGATCTTTCCAGCCACGGGAATACGCAGCCGTTCCGTCAGAAGCTGACAAGCGAGTGTCCGGCAATGATTGGAACCGTTCCGGTTTATGACAGTGTGATTCATTATCAGAGAGATCTGTCAGAGCTGACGGCAAAAGATTTTGTGGATGTTGTACGTCTGCACGCACAGGACGGAGTAGATTTTGTGACGCTGCACTGCGGAATTACAAGAAAGACGATCGATCAGATCAAGAAGCATAAAAGAAAGATGAATATCGTCAGTCGTGGCGGAAGTCTTGTCTTTGCGTGGATGAGCATGACAGGAGAAGAAAATCCATTTTATGAATATTATGATGAAATCCTTGATATTTGTGAAGAATATGATGTGACAATCTCACTGGGAGATGCGTGCAGACCGGGATGCCTGGCAGATGCGACCGATGTATGTCAGATTGAGGAGCTTGTCCGCCTGGGTGAGCTGACAAAGCGTGCCTGGGATCATAATGTGCAGGTTATGGTAGAAGGACCGGGACATGTGCCGTTGGATCAGGTAGCAGCCAATATGAAAGTTCAGCAGACGATCTGTATGGGAGCACCGTTCTACGTACTTGGACCATTGGTTACGGATATTGCACCGGGGTACGATCACATTACGGCAGCAATCGGTGGTGCTGTGGCAGCAATGAACGGAGCAGCATTCCTTTGTTACGTTACACCGGCAGAGCATCTTGCCCTTCCAAATGTTGAGGATGTAAAGCAGGGAATTATTGCATCAAAGATTGCAGCTCATGCAGCAGATATAGCCAAGGGAATCCCACATGCAAGAGATATTGATGATAAGATGGCCGATGCACGCCGGGTACTGGATTGGGATGCACAGTTTGAATGTGCATTAGATCCGGAAACTGCAAAAGCAATCCGGGATGACCGTCTGCCGGAAGATGACCACAGCGATACATGCAGTATGTGCGGTAAATTCTGTGCAGTCCGCAGTATGAATAAGGCACTGGCAGGAGAACATATTGACATTCTGTAAGAACAAACATAGTGGTATTTTGTAAAAACAATCAGATTGATATTCTGTAAGAATGGGCGGGTTGACCTTTATGGGGCAATCCGCTACAATATTTTAGAAGACAGGATTTATAAATATCAGAAGAAAAGAGGAAATTATTATGGCAAATCCAGTAGTTACATTTGAAATGGAAAATGGCGATATTATGAAAGCAGAACTGTATCCGGAGATCGCACCGAATACAGTGAATAATTTTGTATCTCTCGTAAAAAAAGGTTTTTATGACGGACTGATCTTTCATCGTGTGATCAGCGGATTTATGATTCAGGGGGGATGCCCGGACGGAACCGGAATGGGCGGTCCGGGATATTCGATCAAAGGTGAGTTTGCACAGAATGGTGTGACGAATGATCTCGCACATGATGCCGGAGTCCTTTCCATGGCACGTGCAATGCATCCGGATTCAGCAGGAAGCCAGTTCTTTATCATGCATAAGAAAGCACCGCATCTGGATGGAGCTTATGCCGCATTTGGTAAGATTACAGAGGGAATGGATGTTGTGAACAAGATTGCTGAGACAGCAACCGATTACAGTGACCGTCCGCTGGAGAAGCAGGTTATGAAAAAAGTGACTGTGGAGACATTTGGAGAAGAGTATCCTGAGCCGGAGACAGTATAATCCCACGATATGCGAATATTGGGCAGGATTGTGGGAGTGCGTAGTGCGAAACAATCCGTTGGCATCATTGTTGGGGGCTTTTGCTCCCAACATCTTATTATTTTTATAAAATTATTAGCACTCTATTTAAAAGAGTGCTAATTTTCTATTGACTTTTAAATTTTGCTGTACTAGAATGTCCATTAGGTAATAAATATGCTATGTAAAAGCATGCAGAAAGAATACAAAAGGATCACAGATTGTGAACAAATAAAAAAGGAGTGCAGTAAAATGGCAGTTAAGAAAGGTACTTTATCAATCGACAGCGAAAATATTTTCCCGATTATTAAGAAATGGGTTTATTCGGATCATGATATTTTTGTCCGTGAGCTGGTGTCCAACGGATGTGATGCGATCACCAAGCTGAAAAAGCTGGATATGATGGGCGAGTATGAACTCCCGGAAGGTTATAAGCCAAAGATTGAAGTCATTGTCAATCCGGAAGAGAAGACGATGAAATTTATTGATAACGGACTTGGAATGACAGCGGAAGAAGTAGAAGAGTATATTACGCAGATTGCATTTTCAGGTGCAACGCAGTTCCTTGAGAAGTATAAAGACAAGACGACAGAGGATGATATGATCGGTCATTTCGGACTTGGATTCTACTCCGCATTTATGGTAGCAGATGAAGTTCAGATTGATACACTTTCCTATAAAGAAGGTGCAAAACCGGTTCACTGGGCAAGTGAAGGTGGTACAGAGTATGAGATGCAGGAAGGCAGCAGAACGACCGTTGGAAGTGAGATCACTCTGTATCTGAATGAAGACAGCCTGGAATTTGCAAATGAATACCGTGCAAGAGAAGTGCTTGAGAGATACTGCTCTTTTATGCCGGTAGAGATCTTCCTTTCCAGAGCAAATGCAGAACCGGAGTATGATACCATTGATGAAGCTGATGTACTCGATACAGATACCGTTGTTGAGCATATCACAGAAGAGCCAAAGGAAGGCGAAGAGGGTGAGCCAAAGCAGAAGGCAAAGATTGTAAGACGCCCGGTTTCCATCAGCGATATCCATCCGCTGTGGACAAAAAATCCGAGTGAGTGTACGAAGGAAGAATATATTGAGTTCTACCGCAAGGTATTTATGGACTACAAAGAACCATTATTCTGGATCCACTTAAATATGGATTATCCATTTAATTTAAAGGGAATCCTTTATTTCCCGAAGATCAATACAGAGTATGAATCTATTGAAGGAAAGATCAAACTGTATAACAACCAGGTATTTATTGCCGATAATATTAAAGAAGTGATTCCGGAGTTCCTGATGGTACTGAAAGGAGTCATTGATTGCCCGGATCTGCCGCTGAATGTATCAAGAAGTGCATTGCAGAATGATGGATTCGTAAATAAAGTTGCGGATTATATTTCTAAGAAAGTAGCAGATAAACTCAATGGCATGTTTAAGACAGACCGTGAGAATTATGAAAAATACTGGGACGATATCAGTCCGTTCATCAAGTTTGGATGCCTGAAAGATGAAAAATTCGGTGAGAAGATGAAAGATTCCATGCTTTATAAGAATCTTGAGCATAAGTATCTGACACTGGAAGATATCATCAAAGAAGCCAAAGGCGAGGCTGAGGTGGAAGAAGCTGCAAAAGAAGAGGCTGCAAAGAATGAAGAGTCAAAAGCAGGAAATACTGAGGCAGAAGCAAAGTCAGAAGAGGCAGAATCCACGGATGCAGATGCTGAAAAAGAGCCGGAGAAGACAAGGATTTTCTATGTAACCGATGAGGTACAGCAGAGCCAGTATATCAATATGTTCAAGGCACAGGGACAGGATGCGATCATCCTGACGCACAATATTGATTCTGCATTTATCACTTATCTGGAGCAGAAGCATCAGGAAGTTCAGTTCTTAAGAATTGATGCAGATGTGCATGATTCTCTGAAAGATGAAGTGGCAGAAGATGAGAAAGAAGCATTCCAGAAGACAGCAGAAAGTCTGGTGGAGATCTTCAGAAAAGAGCTTGGTAATGATAAGCTGGAAGTAAAAGTTGAAAAGCTGAAAGATGATAAGGTTGCATCAATGGCAGTTCTGTCAGAAGAGAACAGAAGAATGCAGGAGATGATGAAGATGTATGGCATGAGCGGAATGGATCCGTCTATGTTTGGCAGTCAGGCAACGCTGGTACTGAATGCAAATCATCCACTGGTACAGTTCCTTGTAGAGCATAAGCGGAGCAAGAATGTACCGGTCATCTGCAAGCAGTTGTATGATCTTGCAATGCTGGCACATAAGCCGTTAAGTCCGGAAGAAATGACAGCATTTGTTCAGAGAAGTAATGAGATTATGATGTTACTGACAAAGTAATACCTGTTTAAATTTGTAGTTGTTTGGGAGATACGCTTGTAAAGAAAAAGACTTCTTTGTGACGAATCGGACGCGGAAAGCAGGGATATTCCTTCGCAGTGCAGGCCCGCTTTACCTCAGCCCGTTGACCGTTTGTAACTCGAAAG
>PPYE01502076.1_pt1 | contig 14177 bp, 15 predicted proteins | sample 1559881 | NCBI WGS metagenome assembly PPYE01 (sample SAMN08240022, study PRJNA423297) | Human gut metagenome, whole genome shotgun sequencing project.
ATTCTTATAACTGAAAAAAATATTTCAAAGATTGGGAGTGTTGATCTTAACCAAAAAAAAGTACTAGTAGTTGGCTATTGGCAGGATGTATCTGTAATATCATCTATATTTCCTAAATTATCTTTTTCTTCTGTACCCTTGTTTCCTATACCTGCCTTTTTAGTGCCATATAAAAACAGAATTTTGAAAACAAATTCAGTTTTTATACATATAAGACGTGGTGATTATTTTTCTTCAGTTTATATTCAAAGATATGGAATTTGTAATAAAAAGTATTATTTAAATGCAATTGATTATATAATGGAGCGAGTTGATAATCCTTTCTTTTTTATATTTTCTGATGATATGGAATGGGTAAAAAATAACTTAAAAATAAATGGTTTTGTTGACTATATAGAAAACAAAGAAGAGCTTAATGGCTATTATTATATTTATTTGATGTCTCTTTGTAAGTACTCTATTATATCGAATTCATCTTTTAGTTGGTGGGGAGCTTTTCTGAATTCTTTTTCTGATAAGATAGTAATTGCACCAGATAAATGGGAAAATGGAACTGATAAAGATATGACTTTGGATTGTTGGATAAAATTACCTGTAAAATGAAGTTGTCCATAATAATACCGGTATATAATGTTGAGAAATATATTTTAAGGTGTATTGATAGTTGTATTAATCAGCATTGTTTAGATAGTGATTATGAAATTATTATAATTGACGATGGTAGTACGGACAATAGCTTATCTCTTATTCTTAATAAATATAAAAATGAGAGTAATGTAAAGATCTTGACCCAAAATAATATAGGATTAGGAGCGACCAGAAATAGAGGAATAAGAGAGGCTATAGGAGATTATATTTGGTTTGTTGACTCAGATGACTGGATTGAAAAAAATATTTTAGAATCAATTTTATTAATATTAGATAAGGTATATGATGTTATTCAAATTCCTTTTATTAAAGCATATGATGATTCTAAAAATAATGAAGTAGTCATACAAACCACTTTTTTTGTAGAACCTAAACGAAATATTAGTTCTCATATGATTTTTCCTGCACAGTTTTATATTGTTAGGAGAGATTTCTTGAAGGAAAACAATATCAATTTTGTTGAGGGCATTTTTCATGAAGATGTTGAATATACACCTAGAATTCTGTATTTAGCAAAAAGTATTTCTTTTTTTTATAAACCTGCTTACTTTTTTTATAAAAGAGCTAATTCCATAACTACTACATATAATATAAAACGTTCTTTTGATTATATAAAAGTCGCTCATTCTTTAGATCGCTTTTCAGACTCATTTGATAAAGAATTTTATTCAATATTCTCAAAAATAATAGCTTTAGCTATTAATAATGCGCTTTATAATGCAATGAATACTAATTTAGATAATCGCTCTTTTTACGCATCGCTGATTTCTAATAAAAAGTTGTTTTACAGGATGTTTTATTCGAGATCTGTAAAATATATTATTGAAGGAGGGCTTTTTGTAATATTTCCTAAAAAAATCTCATTTATTTATCAAATATTGAATAAATTATGAATATCGCAATTGTAGGAACAGGTTACGTTGGCCTTGTTTCTGGAACTTGTTTTGCCGAGTTAGGAGCAAATGTCACTTGTATTGATGTAAACCAGAAAAAAATTGATTCTTTACTTAAAGGTGAGATTCCTATTTACGAACCTAACTTAGATACTTTAGTTCTTCGTAATGTTAAGGCAGGACGTTTGAATTTTACTACAGATCTATCTTCTATTTTGAATAATGTTGAGGTTGTATTTAGTGCAGTTGGTACACCTCCTGATGAAGATGGTAGCGCTGATCTGCGTTATGTATTGGACGTAGCAAAGACTATTGGACAAAAAATGAATCACTATCTTGTTGTTGTAACTAAAAGTACTGTACCGGTTGGTACGGCAACAAAAGTGAAAGCTGTTATTCAGGCTGAGTTAGATAAGCGAGGTGTGAATATAGAATTTGACGTCGCATCAAATCCGGAGTTTTTAAAAGAGGGTAATGCAATTGATGACTTCATGAAACCTGACAGGGTTGTTATTGGTGTAGAATCAGATCGTGCTAAAGAATTATTGACTCGGCTGTATCGGCCAATGCTGTTGAATAACTTTCGTGTAATCTTTATGGATATTCCTTCTGCCGAAATGACTAAATATGCGGCTAACTCTATGTTGGCAACCCGTATCAGTTTTATGAATGATATTGCTAATCTCTGTGAATTGGTTGGAGCGGATGTTAATATGGTTCGTAAAGGAATTGGTACGGATTCTCGTATAGGTAGTAAATTTTTGTATTCTGGTTGTGGATATGGTGGTTCGTGTTTTCCAAAAGATGTAAAAGCACTCATAAAAACGGCAATACAAAATGGGTATGATATGCGTGTGCTAAATGCGGTCGAGGAGGTGAATGAGTATCAGAAAAATATTCTTTTTGAGAAATTCGAAAAACACTTCAATAATGATGTTGCAGGACGTAGGGTAGCTATTTGGGGATTGGCTTTCAAACCTGAGACAGATGATATGAGAGAGGCTCCTTCGTTGGTGTTGATTAATAGTTTGTTAAAAGCTGGTTGTAAAGTTTGTGTGTATGACCCAATTGCTATGAAAGAATGTCAACGTAGGATTGGAAATGATATTTCATATGCGAGGGATATGTATGAGGCTACTATTGATGCAGATACAATCTTTCATGTGACAGAGTGGAAAGAATTTCGTATGCCAAATTGGAAAGTTATAAAAGAAGTAATGAAACCTAATCCTATATTAATTGATGGACGAAATGTTTTTTCTATAGAAGAGTTAGAGGGATTCACATATTATAGGATAGGTTGATGAAGACTAAAGTTTGTTGCATCTTCAATTTAGCAGCTCATTATCGTGAAGAGATATTTACTCTTATGGATAGAACGCTGCATTGTGATTTTTTTTTAGGAGATAGACTTAATACTCCAATTAAAACAATGGAATATAATCTGCTTAAAGGTTATAAGAGAAAGTTAAGCTATGTTCCTTTGTTTGGATCGTTTTACTGGAAAAGAGGTGAGGCTATATTGGCTTTTAGAAATTATAAGTTTTATATTGTGACTGGTGAACCTTTTTGTTTGTCTACTTGGGTATTGTCTGTTATAGTCTTCTTTACGAATAAAAAAATAATAATGTGGACGCATGGTTGGTATGGAAGGGAAGGATTTCTGAAAAAACAAATAAAAAAAACATTTTACTCATTAGCAGATACCATCTTATTATATGGTGATTATGCAAAAGAACTGATGATCGAAGAGGGTATAAATCGTGATAAATTATACTGTATATATAACTCATTGAGTTATTCCCATCAACTTCAGATACGTGAAACGCTTTCTATCTCTTCTATTTTTAAAGAACATTTTGGAAATGATAATCCTGTATTGTTGTATGTAGGACGCATACAGAGAGTCAAAAGGCTTGACATGCTGTTAGCTGCTGTTGATGTACTTAAAAGAAAATATGATTTATCCTGTAATTTGGTTATTGTTGGGAAAGATGTCGATGGATTGTATTTAGAAAATTATATTCCTACTATTATTGAGAAGCAGGTATGGTTTTATGGAGCACTATATAATGAATCTCTTTTGGGAGAACTCTTTTATAATTCGGCTTTATGTATCTCTCCAGGAAATGTAGGGCTTACTGCCATTCATTCATTAACTTACGGATGCCCTGTAATAACACATGATGATTTTACAAACCAAATGCCAGAATTTGAATCTATTGTCAGGGGGAAAACCGGTGACTTTTTTGAAGAAGGAGATATAGAGCATCTCGCTTTTGTAATACATCGGTGGATTATAAATAATGCGAATTGTAGAGAAGAAATACGTAATAACTGTTACTCTATGATAGATCAAAAGTATAATCCAGCATATCAAATAAAATTATTAACTAAAATTCTTTCACTTTAGTATGGATTTAATTGTTGGTGCGGGCATATCTGGATTGGCTTATGCTGCTGCATTATCTCATGATGACTATTTGGTTATAGAAAAAGAGAATCAAATGGGAGGTTATTGTAGAACTATTTATAAGGATGATTATGTATGGGATTATTCTGGACATTTTTTCCACTTTCAGAGACCTAATATTAGAGATTTTGTAATAGGATCGATGGCAAAAGAAGAAATATTGAAGGTTTTTAAGAATACTCAAATTTATTATAATGGAATTTTGGTGGACTATCCATTTCAGATGAATATTCATCAATTGGAGAAGAGTGAATTTATAGATTGCCTATATGATTTATTTGATATGCAAGAAGCTAATTTTGATACTTTTAAAACAATGCTTTATGCCAAATTTGGAAAATCTATTGCTGAAAAGTTTTTAATTCCATATAATGAGAAGTTGTATGCTACGGATCTAAATAGGTTGGACGTGGATGCTATGGGGCGTTTTTTTCCCTTTGCTAACAAGGAAGAGATTATATTGAATTTTAAGAAAGAACAGAATTCATTCTATAATTCTTTTTTTCTGTACCCAAAGAAAGGGGCTATAAAAATAATAGATTCTATTGCTACACATATAGATAAAAACAAAATATCATTAGAAGAATATTTGATCTCTGTTGATTTATCATCTCAAACAGCACAAACTAATAAAAGAATTATAAAATATGACAATCTGATATCTACTATTCCTTTTCCTATTCTTTTGGATACCTGTAAAGTGAGTTATGATTCTGATATATATTCATGGAATAAAGTACTGGTCTTTAATTTGGGATTTGATAAAAAAGGAAATGATATAAAAAATAATTGGATTTATTTCCCGGATAGTGAATACGTGTTTTATCGGGTGGGATTCTATGATAATATCATTGGTCAGAATAAAATGTCGCTTTATGTGGAGATTGGTTTTAATCATCTTGACAATGTAGCTATTGATGCGAATTTATATCTTGATAGAGTACTGAATGATTTGGTAAAAGTAGGTATTGTAACAGATCATAAATTAATGGCGTATTGTAGCGTACTTATGGATCCTGCATATGTACATATAACAAAGGAATCAGAGAAAGATAAAGTTGATAAAATGAATCTTTTGAGTTCGCACTCGGTCTATTCTATCGGACGGTATGGCGAGTGGAAATATTGTTCTCTTGAAGACAATATCTATGATGCTTTTAACCTGGTGGATAAAATCTATAATTTATGAAAAAAGTAGCAGTCGTTTATCCTTATGATACTGGAAAAAGTGCTTTTTCTGGTGGTGTATCAAAGGTTGCAGTTTCTAATTTGATAGCTATACAAGAAAATGGCTATCAGGGATACCTTTTGTTACCCCACGGGAATAGTGGATTAATAACATATGTAAAAGAAGCATTTCCTGATATTGAAGTTATTCCTGTTGATTTTGAAATTTTAAAATTATATGTAGATACAAAAGGAATTTTGAAATATTTGAATGTTACAAAAACGATATATAACTTCTTTTTAAGGAAGAAGAATTTAAAGAAAGTATTAAGACGAATTTCTCCTGATATAATCCATTATCATGAAACAAATTCTTTTCCATTTTTAGGCTATTGTCCGAATGCTAAGGTTGTAGTTCATGTACATTCTTATCGTTTCTTCTCTCACAAATTTCTTCTTCCTGTCATGTTTCATTATATAAATAAATATGCTACAGTTTTACTTTCTCCTACAAATTCTATTTCAAAAGAGGCTGGTAAATTAACGAGTAAACCAATTATCCATTTAGATACTCCTTATTTAGATTTGGGAACTATAGAATATACTCCATCTGAATATATAAAGGATTTTATTCGATTAAAAAAAGAAGGTAAGATTGTTTTTGCTTTTATAGGTCGTTTATGTTCAGTAAAGAGAATTGATCATTTTGCTAAAGCGCTGTCTTTTCTTGATGAGGATACAAAAGAAAAAGTGGCATATTGTATTATTGGGAAACCAAATACAAAGGGGGATGAACTCTATTTATCGAATATGCTTCATTATATAGAGGAAAATATGCTTTCTGAATACATTCATTTTTACGGATATATTAATCCTATAGAACAGGTACTGGATTATGTAGATGTGGGTGTTTTATTATCTGAATCAGAAGCTGTCTCCATGGTTGGGATTGAATTGATGAAATATAATATTCCAATCTTGGGCTATGAGGCTCCCGGTGTTTGTGATTTTGTAATTCCTGAAATTAATGGTTATTTGGTTTCTGATGGTGATATTAAAGAATTGGCCAAAGTAATTCAAAATATAGTAAATGATAGGTCTTTAATAACTACATTAAAACCTTCTATAGCCCAAGAATTAAAAAAATATTCGTTAGAAAGTTTTGTGAGGAATATAAATTCAATATATAAAAGAGTATAATAATGTCATTTTTTAGAGATAAAACTTTACTAATTACCGGTGGTACAGGCTCCTTCGGCAATGCCGTTCTACGTCGTTTCCTTGATTCCGATATCAAAGAAATCCGTATCTTTTCCCGTGATGAAAAAAAACAGGATGATATGCGCCATCGTTTGCAGAATCCTAAAGTGAAATTCTATATCGGTGATGTCCGTGATAAACGTTCTGTAGATGGAGTAATGAATGGAGTAGACTACATCTTCCATGCTGCTGCCCTGAAACAGGTTCCTTCCTGTGAGTTCTTTCCTACCCAGGCTGTTCGTACCAATGTACTTGGTACAGAGAATGTACTTGACTCAGCCATTGCTCACGGAGTAAAGAATGTAGTGGTACTTTCTACCGACAAAGCTGCTTATCCGATCAATGCCATGGGCATCAGTAAAGCTATGATGGAAAAAGTAGCTATTGCCAAAGGGCGGCAATTGGGGGATAATGGTGGTACTACCATTTGCTGTACCCGTTATGGTAATGTGATGGCGAGTCGTGGTTCTGTGATCCCTTTGTGGGTGGAACAAATGAAAGAGGGTAATTCAATAACCATTACTGATCCTAACATGACCCGCTTCATGATGACGTTGGATGATGCGGTAGATTTGGTGATCTACGCTTTCCGGCATGGAAAGAACGGGGATTTGTTTGTACAAAAAGCTCCTGCTGCTACACTGGATGTATTGGCAAGTGCATTAAAAAACTTGTATCATAGCAATGCAGAAGTAAAAGTGATCGGTACCCGTCATGGTGAAAAACTTTATGAGACACTTGTGACCCGTGAAGAGATGTCGAAAGCTGAAGACATGGGTGATTATTACTGCATTCCTTGTGATACACGCGACTTGAATTATGATAAATTTTTTGTGGAAGGTAACGAAGAAGTCTCCAAAATAGAAGATTATCATTCTCATAATACCTATCGTTTGGATGTAGAAGGTATGAAGCAGCTACTTCTTAAACTTGATTTCATTCGTGAAGATATTCGCCTTTAGTGTTGAATGTGTAATTGTAAATTAGTATATTGAAATATTGATTATCAAAATAATAATTGTATATTTGCATATACTTTATAAGCAATTATAAGAATGAAATCTACATCTGAATATATAAAGTTACTAAGGCAGTTTAAGGAGCAGAATGCTGATAAATATGGCATTACTAAACTTGGATTGTTTGGTTCTGTTGCCCGTGGCGAACAGGATGAAGATAGTGATGTGGATATATATTTGGAAAGTGAGCCACATAGTTTATTTACTATGGCTCATATCAAAGAAGAGTTGCAAGAACTCTTAGGCTGTAGAGTGGATATTGTTCGTCTGCGGGAACAAATGAATCTATTGCTCCGTAAAAGAATAGAAAAAGAAGGTATCTATGTTTGATAAAGAATTGGTACTCGATATAATTTCTATTATAGAAGATGTTCTGAAAACTATTCAAAAGAGAACGGAATCTATAACTTCTTCTAGTGATTTTCTTTGTTCTGATTCAGGAATGATATTGTTGGACAGTGTATGCATGAAGCTGGTCGCTGTGGGAGAAAGTATAAAAAATATCGATAAAATAACCAATAAGCAACTATTTCGGGATTATCCAAATATAAACTGGAGAGATGTAATGGGAATGCGTGATATTATTGTGCACCATTATTTTGATATTGATGCCGATGAAATTTATAAAACACTAAAAGAAGATATTCCACTATTATTGATTGCTTTGCAGGAGATACAATTGAATCTAAAATAAATCTTTTCTAAAACTTCTCAAATAAGTAGAGATACTTTTCTATTATTTCAATTTTAAATTATACATGATTAATGTTGGCATAACGGGCCAACCGGGTTTTGTGGGGACTCATCTCTACAACGAGCTTGGTTTGCTTTCTGATAGCGTTGTGCGCATTCCTTTTGAAGATTCTTTCTTTGGAAATGATGTGCAACTGCGTGCTTTTGTGAAGCAGTGTGATGTGATCGTACATCTTGCTGCAATGAACCGTCATCCGGAACCCGGGGTGATTTATGATACCAATATCCGTCTGGTGAAACAACTGATTGCTGCTATGGAAGCAGAGCAGGTAACACCTCATGTGCTCTTTTCTTCTTCCACTCAGGAAGAACGTGACAACGAATATGGAAAGTCCAAACTCGAAGGACGTACCCTGTTGGAAGAGTGGGCACAGCGTAACGGTGCTTCTTTTACCGGTATGGTAGTTCCCAATGTTTACGGCCCTTTCGGGTGTCCCAACTACAATTCTTTCATCGCTACTTTCTGTTATAAACTAACACATGGTGAACAGCCGGAAGTATTGCAGGATGGCAGTGTGAGACTGATCTATGTAGGTAACCTCTGTCAACACATCATAAGGAAAATCCAATCGACAGGTCATTCGCTCATACCTGTCATTGAACGTGATGAGGTTCCGTATGACTTTGAGAAGAAAGTCACGGAAATATTGGATTTATTGGTTGATTATAAAGAATTGTATTTTGATCAGGGTTTTATCCCATCCTTGAAAAACAGGGATGAGATCAATCTCTTTAACACTTTTCGTTGCTATATAGATCATGCTACCCATTTTCCTGTGAAGTTGGTACAACACGCAGACCCACGAGGTGTGTTTGTTGAAACCATCAAGTTAGGAGTAGGGGGACAGGTTTCTTTTTCTACTACCGTTCCGGGTATTACCCGGGGCAATCATTACCATAGTCGTAAGATAGAACGTTTCACTGTGATGAAGGGAAAAGCCCGGATTCAGTTACGTAAGATCGGTAGCACGGAAGTATTGAATTTCTACTTAGATGGCAATGAACCGTCTTATGTGGATATGCCCGTTTGGTACACTCATAATATAACGAATATCGGTGATGAAGATCTTTATACTCAGTTCTGGATCAATGAATGGTATAATCCTGAAGATGGAGATACTTACTTTGAAAAAGTCGAATAGATTTACGATTAAACAATTTATGACATACGATAGAATTTACATTTAGATAATAATATGAAGAAATTGAAGGTATTGACGGTTGTGGGTACACGGCCTGAGATAATAAGATTGGCTTGCGTACTTCAAAAGCTGGATGCAAGTCCGGCAATAGAACATGTATTGGTGCATACAGGTCAGAACTATGATTATGAACTGAACGAGGTTTTCTTTGAAGATCTTGGTTTGCGGAAACCGGATTACTTTTTAAATGCTGCCGGTACCAATGCCACCAGTACTGCCGGACAAATATTGATAAATATTGATCCTGTGCTTGAAGAAGTACAGCCGGATGCTTTTCTTGTATTGGGTGATACCAACTCTTGTCTTTGTGCGATTGCTGCAAAGAAGCGCCATATTCCAATCTTCCACATGGAAGCGGGTAACCGTTGTTTTGATCAGCGTGTTCCGGAAGAGAGCAATCGTAAAATTGTAGATCATATCAGTGATATAAATCTGACTTATAGTTCGATTGCGAGGGAGTATCTTTTGCGTGAAGGATTGTCTGCCGACAGAATCATTAAAACAGGCAGTCCGATGTATGAGGTACTGATGCGGTATCTTCCTAAGATACAGGTTTCGGGTATCCTTGAAACATTGAAGCTGGAGAAAGGGAGGTATTTTGTTGTTTCCGCCCACCGTGAAGAGAATATCGCCGATGAGAAGCATTTCTTTAACCTTGTGTCCGTTCTGAATACCGTAGCCGGAACTTATGGCTATCCTGTGATTGTATCCTGCCATCCCCGTACGCGTAAAATGATAGAGAAAAAAGGGGTTACTTTTAATCGTCTGGTAAAGTTGATGAAGCCTATGTCTTTGAGTGACTATAATCAGCTTCAGATGAATGCGAATGCCGTTCTTTCTGATTCGGGTACGATCAGTGAAGAGTCGAGTATCCTAAACTTCCGTGCTTTGAATATTCGTGAAGCTCATGAACGTCCTGAGGCTATGGAAGAGGCGAGTGTGATGTTGGTCGGTTTGAATCCGGAGAGAATAATGCAAGGGCTTGCAGAACTTCAAAATCAAAATCTGGAGAATAGAAACTTTCGCCCGGTATCTGACTACTCGATACCGAATGTAAGTGATAAAGTGGTAAGGATTATCCTCTCTTACACGGACTATGTGAAGAGGGTGGTTTGGAATGAAAGATGAGAGTTTTATTATTAACATATCATTTTGACCCGGAGAACTTTAAAATAAACGATGTTGCATATGGTTTGTCTTCTAAAGGACATAATGTAACTGTTATCACAGGTATTCCTAATTATCCGCATGGACGGTTTTATTCCGGATATGGTATTTTTAAAAGGACACGGGAGGTAAAACAAGGGGTTAGAATCATAAGACTTCCATTGATTCCAAGGGGAAGCGCATCTATTTATAGGTTGATGCTTAATTATTTATCTTATTTATTTGTTTGTTCTATCTATGTTTTATTCCATTCATTTGGAAATAAGTATGATAGTATATTTGTTCATGGATTATCTCCGGTTTTTGTTGCTATTCCAGGGATAATACTTAAACGAATACAAAAAACACCTCTGTATTTTTGGGTTTTAGATCTTTGGCCGGAAAGCATGTCTGCCGGTAGTGGTTTTTCCAATAAGTACGTATTGAAAACTGTAGATAGGATTGTCTATTGGATATATCGTTCTTGTGATAAGATATTGGTCTCATCTAAAGGGTTTATATCATCTATTTTATCAAAAGGTAATTTTAGTGATAAAATTGAATATTTACCCAATTGGGCTGAAAACTGTTTCGAAAACCCTCAATTGGTTGAGGTTGAAAAATTTCCGGATGGATTTAATATTGTATATGCAGGTAATATTGGTCTGGCACAAGATATAGAATTAATATTGGAAGCTGCCAAACTTACGATGAATACTTCTATCAATTGGATATTTATAGGAGATGGACAATTGAAAGATATAGCTCGGAAAAGATGTATTGAGAAAAAGTTGGATAGGGTTTATTTTTTAGGAAAGAAACCGATAGAAAGAATGTATTCTTATTTAAGACAAGCCGATGCTACTTTATTGGTTTTAAAAAAGAGTGAGATTTTTAAACTAACAGTTCCTGCCAGATTACAAGCATATATGGCTTGTTCCAAACCGGTATTAGGTATGATTTCCGGAGAAGCATCTTCTCTAATAAAAGAAGCAGATTGTGGATATGTATGTGATGCTTCGGACTATAGGGAATTGGCTAAAAATGCCGTAAAAATGTCTCAATGTAGTCATGAATATTTGTATTCTTTGGGAATAAATGCTCATAATTATTATATGAGAAATTTCCGACGAAATCTGATTTTAAGTAAAATAGAGTTATTAATAAAAAATGAAAATAATCATGAAAAAATTATTGGAGATAATTAATACCGTTTTAGCAAACCGTGGTAAATCAACAGTCACTTCCATCAATGAAGCATCCGGTTTACGTGATGATCTTGGTTTGGATTCCCTTGATCTTGCCGAACTTACCGTTCGCATCGAAGCGGAATATGATGTAGATATCTTTGAAGACGGAGTTGTAACTACAATTGGAGAGATTCTTTCAAAAATCCAATGATAGCAGATAAGTTATTTTATAAAGACCCTAAAGAAAAGTTCTTTTGTTCTTATTCCCAACTTTTGCAGGATATCAGAGAAAGTCAGACTTTTTATCCTTTTTGCAAGAGTCGCTCTTATTATGATATCTTTAAGAACATCATTCTGTCTTTATTGTCAGGTAAGGAGATCATTCTTTTAGATTCTGATTTTTCTGATTCGGAGGTTGAGAAGTTGATTGGCAATCTGTCTGCTTTGGAAAAAACAGAGTCTGTTTGCGTTTCTGAAGGGTTGTCAGAACAGAACCTGATTGAGTCATTAAAACAAGGTGCTTCCTCCTGGAAGATCACGCTGTTTACCTCCGGTACTACCGGTTTGCCTAAGAAAGTTTCTCATACTTTTGAATCTATTACCCGCTTTGTACGTGGAGGTGAAAAACATCAGGATGATATCTGGGGCTTTGCTTATAACCCTACCCATATGGCCGGCTTGCAGGTCTTTTTTCAGGCTTTGCTAAATCAGAATCCAATGATTCGCCTGTTTGGGCTTGATAAAGTCTCAATCATCCGTGAGATAAAACTGAACGGGATAACCAACATTTCTGCTACGCCTACCTTTTATCGTCTGTTACTACCTCCCGAAGATATTTGTCCTTCGGTTCTCAGAATAACTTCCGGTGGTGAGAAGTTTGACGGACATGCTTTATCCTTATTACAGGGGATGTTTCCTAATGCAAGAATTACGAACGTATATGCATCAACGGAAGCCGGAACTCTGTTTGCCGCTAAAGGTAATGAATTCATTTTAAAGGAAGCAATGAAGCACTTGGTAAAGGTGGAGAACAATGAATTGTTTCTTCATAAGTCGTTGATGGGGGAATCGTCCAATTTAAAAATAGAGTCTGATTGGTATGCTACAGGTGATCTGATTGCCGTAACAAACTTGGATCCGTTTACTTTCTGCTTTGTTTCCCGTAAAAATGAAATGATTAACGTAGGAGGTTATAAGGTAAATCCGATAGAAGTGGAAGAAACAGTCAGGCTTTGTGCGGGTGTATTGGATGTGTCTGTTTATGCCAAAAAGAATAGTATACTGGGGAATATCGTTTGTTGTGAGATAGTGAGAGAATCGGAAGATGTGACAGAACTATCTATTCGGGAGTTTCTCAGGAATAAACTTCAGGAGTTTAAGATACCGCGTTTCATGAAGTTTGTGGATAAGCTACAAACCACCCGGACCGGTAAGATATCAAGAAATTAAGATTTATGGAAAGAAAGAATATTTTAGTGACAGGGGTTTCAAGGGGGCTTGGCATTCAACTTGTCAAATCCCTGTTGGCCGATGAAAATCATTGTATATATGGTATCAGCCGGAGTAAAACACCGGAACTGGAGCAGCTGTTGTCCGAATATCCTGATCGTTTGAAGTGGCTCGGATACGATTTGAGCGACGTGGAAAATATTCGAAAAGTTATTTTTAAAGAGTTCATCGGTTTTAATACCCCTTTACATGGTTTTGTGAACAATGCCGCTGTAGCTTATGATGACATCGTGACTAACCTGAACTATGAACCGTTACTGAAAATGTACCATGTGAATGTGTTTGCACCTATGTTGCTGACGAAATATGCCATTCGTCATTTCCTGTTACACAATTCGAAAGGAAGTATCGTGCATTTATCTTCTATCAGCGTTCACACCGGCTATAAAGGACTTGCTATGTATGCCTCTTCTAAGGGAGCTTTGGAGGCTTTTTCAAAGAATACTGCCCGCGAATGGGGAGAGAAAGGAATACGCTCTAATGCGCTTGTTGCCGGTTTTATGGAAACGGATATGAGTGCTACTTTGACTGATGATCAGAAAAATCGGATTTATAAGCGGACTTCCATGAAGGTACCGACCACTATTATTTCGGTAGCAGAAACTATAAAGTTCCTCTTGTCTGATGCTGCCGAATCCGTTACCGCCCAAAATATTCATGTAGATTCCGGTACGATTTGAGTATGGAAATAAAAGTTTGTACTACTCATGAATGGACTGAGCAGGAGTGGAGTAGTTTTATCGCAAGCTTTAATATAGTCTTTAGCCGACAATATTCTGAGGAGTTTTTCAGAAAGAAATATTTGTCCTCCTGTGACCATTGTTCTTATCATGCTTTATTATTAATACGAATCAGTATTTGATTCCTTAGTTAAAAATTAGAGTAATTAATGCGATGGCAATTTTTCCCATCGTATG
>PPYE01073099.1_pt1 | contig 14174 bp, 10 predicted proteins | sample 1559881 | NCBI WGS metagenome assembly PPYE01 (sample SAMN08240022, study PRJNA423297) | Human gut metagenome, whole genome shotgun sequencing project.
AGAACGGAGAAACTGATATTCTCGCGGACATATACGGAAAGATTGTGTGCTGTCAATACGAAGAAGACAACCAGTCCCAACAACAGCAACACTAATGTCGTACTGATACTCGACGTAATGAACTGCATGTCGAAGATTGAACCTGACTTATATTTGTTTTGATCTCCCATGCGTTATCTCTTTTTTCGGAATACATAAATCATGGAACTACTGCGTTCTTTCCGTCCTAAAGCATTAAACCATGCTAACGTTCCGACAAACATCCCTTTCAGGAAACTGCACGAACTGCCACGATGTTTTTCGCTCAACATGGATACGTAGAACGCATCGAACGGCATCGGATGACGCGCCGCCATAATAAAGCCATGACGGGAAGCCAATTGTTGTATAGTGCCCGGAGTAAAATGCCAGAGATGACGGGGAACGTCGTATGCCGCCCAATACTCGCCGTAGCGTTGAGCATCATAAGAAGAGCAGTTGGGTACAGCTACAATCAATACTCCTTTTTCTGTCAGCAACTCATGAAGTCGCTGCCACACCTCATCAAGGTGTTCCAAATGTTCCATCACATGCCAAAGAGTGATAACATCAAAGCTGCCGGGAGCAAACTCTTTCAAAGCCGATTCGGGCTTTACGTCCAGATCGAAATGCAACTTCGCAAACTCACGTGCCTGCGGACTTTTCTCCACCGCCTCCACTTTCCATCCCCGGCGAACCATCGCATCAGAAAAGTAACCGGTTCCCGTACCTATATCGAGCAAACGCCCTGTTTTACGATGCGCTTCCTTAGCTACCAGGCGCGCTTTGCGGCCCAGCATATAGGAACGTACATAATGGTAGATATTATTCATCGCGCCTTTGCGCGTATCAGTGTGAGAGATATAGTCGGGAGTCTCATAATACTTGCCTATCTCTGCTTCCACGGGGACTCCTTGTGTGAATGTAAATCCACAGTCCTCACACGAATACAGTTCAAACTGTTCGCCCGAAGCATAAAAATCCGTACTAACAACCAAATGAGATTACAAAATAGTCAACCTATATCAGGGTAAGACAATTACGATACTCCCAGCGATATTTCCTTTTCAATAATCCATTTTTTATTAACCTTGCGAATACATATAATTGTTTCCTCTCCGCAAAGCCGCCCACAAGCATAAGAACAATAAAAAAGTCCAACTCGCTTTTCTTTATCAAAGTATATCCTCGACATTCTCAATATTCCTGAAAAAAGAAAATTATAGTTTTCTCTTTCCCATATCTTAAATCCTTCAGGAAACTCTGAAGTGTATTTCAATATGAACCGTTTTCTATTCTCTATTTCAGACAAATCCAGTGGACGACTTTGTATTGATTGTTTATTCATAGAGTTAAAAGCCTCGGTATAACCCGGTTCTATTAATTGTTTTCCGATATATTCAACATCTAAATTTAGATTACAACAAGTGAATAGAGTATCAAAAACAGCAATAACAAAGGTCGTATCTCTCATTTTTCTATTTTTTCTCTCAATCTCAACAATCTTTTTGTCATATCCAACAGTGTCATACGCTATTGGATTGTTGTTATCAAGAAATGGCATTGGAGGAGGGGGAATTTCAAAACTACTTAATGACCCCATCACCTCAACCAAATCATCAAAAATCTCATTAAACACTTTCATTTCATAACCATCAGCTCTATCTATTCTGCATGATTGTACTCCAATCAACAGCAGCATTATTATAAAACACTTTTTCATAACCAATTAATTTCTAAATCCATACATCAACTTCAAAATAGCACTGTTTGATTTTACTATTCCTTGCGAGTTATAATATTGTTGCATTATGGGCAGTCCTATTCTTATCATAGCCTTATTTACATTTCTTTCTTGCCAATGCTGTTTATAACCTCTTGATTCATTCATTTTTCTTAATGCAGGATAAACATTTGAATTATTCATCACTTTGTCATCACTAAAATCGGCAGAACTCTGATCAGCATGAATTACTATTTCATGAATAAAAGTATCTAGTAGATCAGCATTATCTGAAGAGTTTCCTACCATTATTTGAACATTCAAGTTTTCATCATTTAAAGAAAAAGAAGTAGTACCCGAAACACTTGCATCACGTACACCTGCCCCAAACGATATATTAATTCCTTTATTATGGTATTTTCCATCTTTACTAAAAGAAAACCCTGCTATTGTTTGTCCTTTCATAGCATAATTTGCCAATAATGCTTTTCCTTCCTTTGTACTCATTAGAAATTCAAAAGCTTTCACTTGATTAGAATTAATAAGCTTACCTTTATCATCTCTTTCATAAAGTTCTGCAACACTTATACTATCTCCGTTCAAATCAATATATTTCAGTGGGTTATTAGCCACATATACATGTGGACTTATTCCATAATATTCTTCCGCCATCGGATCTACCACGTGCCAACGTCCAATCGTCGCATCATAATGTCTTGCCCCATAATCGTACCAATCCAATCCGCCTTTCCGATCCAACTCTTTACCATTATACTTATAAGGCTGCACGTTATTACATGCATTAGACATCAGTCCACCAAAAGGATAATAATCATTCACTTCATCGACTTTACCGGTTTCATCAGCAACTACACGGACATTTCCCTGATGATCTTTAATGTAAAAATGGAACTTGTTATCTTGGAAACTATAATAACCAGACTCATTCAGCAACATCTTCAAACTGCCGTTCTCATAGATCGCATTGCCACAATAAACAGTAGACGTGACGTTATCATTTATAGTATGCGTGGTACGGACTTTACTGCCGTCTGCAGCATATTCATATACAATACTACTTCCGTCAGCAAAACGAATGTGACTAGGCAAATTTAAGATATTATATTGAATTTCAGTTATCTTTTTGTTTAAATCTTTAGTCAGGTTACCATTTTTATCATAAGCATACTCAACCGTTTCATGGGCTGCATCCTTAAACTCCATACCATTGCCAAATACGCAGTTGGTGGCATTGTCATAAACGGACTCTAGTTGATTGCCATTGTAGGTCAGATTCAGGTTGTCAATCAGACCGTAAGAATCCGTACCCGTTTGACCGTAACGAAGCAGACCCAGAATATTACCCATTTTGTCATAACCGGTTATCTGTTCGTTGAAACGGTTACGGTTCTGATTCAGGCTTGCACCCTCACCATAAACAGCGTCTTTCAGGCGGGAAAGGCCGTCATAGGTAAAACTATAACCTTTTTCAGGAGAACTTATCAATGCGTTTGAAGCATTATTCTGTGCCGTACGCCAAAACAGACTGCTGATATTACCATTATAGCAAGGGGAAATATCATTAATAGCCTCCTGATAGTTCAACGTCTGGCTGAATAACGGGCTGCTGACTCCTTTCAGCCAAGAACGGAGATTGTAGCTGTAGTTAGTACGCAATTCAGGAACACCGTTGCGCCTGTCTACAAACAGACGACCGACCTCGTCGTAAATATTATCAACCAAAGTGATAGAATCCTTGTCATTCAATTGATAAACGCTCTTCAACAGGCGGTTCGCAAGGTCGTAGGTATAAGTATGAACCTCGGTAACCGGCGCCTGTCCGGGAACACTGTGCACATGTTTCTCTTTCGTTGGGCTACCCTCGAAGTTGTAAGCCGTATAAACGGATTCAGTACCGTTCTGCCCGTTATTGCCCTTACGTTGGACAACGCGGTAGCGGTCGTCATAGTACAATGCCGAGTAAATGAAGCCTGTATATTTCCTGTCTGTAAAACGGGCGGTCAAGATTCCGGTCTGTTGCCCTTTGCAATCATCCCCATAACGTTTGCCATAACCGGCTGTTTCGCAGTAAGCTGTCGTTGCGTCATCGGGAATACCGTTTTTACCAAGGAAGTCGTAGGAATCGTAATAGCTGACCGACAAGACAGTCGGGGAACTTAAGGTTATACCTTCCAACCGGTAACCTTTCAACGGATTCTCCTCATTCACCCAAACGGCTTTTACAACAACAGTATCAAGAGGGGTGGACTCCGCACCATAAGCCGGCTGATTCTTGCAAATGCCGCTCAATACAACACGGCCAAACCCGTCGGGAATACTGAAAGACCACTCGTTTCGTTTGCGCTGTTCACCGTCTTGAGTAAAAATAGGGCGGTCGGTAGCGTCATAAATCGTGTAAACAGGGGCACAGCCGGGGAGTTTCTTATATATACAACGATTATACTTGTCGTAATGATAGATGTAAGCATACCTCTGCAAAACAGGATGGCTTTCAGCGTATGACTGTACTGCCGTCAAACTATCCGCAGCCAGCGGAGGAAGTACGAAGCGGACATTACCGTAATTGTCATATACCGTATAGGTATCATGAGCTTCGTCACCGTTCATCTGCCGGGTCAGAAGCGTTCGACCGGTTTTGTCCTTGAACCCGTAAGTTACATTTCCGTCCTCATCGGTAGTGCGGACAGCGTCCAGCGTGCACGGAGAATAAAGGCCGGACATTGTAAGCGAGAAATTTTCATCCACACCATAAAGACGGACGGGTGACAAAACATTCGTCATGCGGTCATTCTTCACGGAATGTCCCGTAGTATGCCAGTTCTTGCCAGGACCATATTCCTCCACCACCTCGTTCAACGCGGAGCCGTCATACACAGTAAGGCTGTAGGGATGTGAATCCATGCCGTAAAGAAAAAAGGAACGGGCGGTTTGCGACAATTTACCGGGATTCACATAAGATCCATCACTGCTACCATACGCCACAGGAAGCCAGAGTTTGCTGGCCCGGTTCAGGGCATCGTAGTCCTGCAATGTGATCAGGTCATGCCCCAATGGGGAAAAGCCGTGCTGAACCTTGACCGTAGGGTTACCGAAATGATCGTAATACTGAATTTCATGGCGGACTTCATCATCCGCTAAAGAAAGGACATCATCCGTAGCAACTGTCGGAACGTACGAAAGTACATACGGTTGGGTAGATGTAGGAGACAGCGAATCTTGAGACACAAGTGTCTCAAGATTAGTAGTAATAAAGCCATTCGCACTATTTCCCTCGGAAACAATATAATATGTGCCGGCAGGAAGGCTGTCCACTTTTATTTCGCAAGAGTCGGCGCTTGAATAAAGCATGGAACGAGTGGAATCAAGCAGACCAAGATGGGTTTCAGACAATACAGAGCCACAGTGACTGACCCGCAAATCCATCGGAGAGGTCAATGTGAATTTGTAAAACACATCATTAAAAGGAGTGCAGCCGGATATAAAACCGCTGGTGCGGTCGCCATAAAGAGACGTGTCCCGTGTGTCTGTAAACAGAAGGCCATACGTACCTGCATCAATAGCAGTATCCGGATCGTTGCCAATAGGACCGGATAAACGGCCATTCACCGCCAAACTGATAATACCATTGGTAGAACCATCTACAACGATGTAGTACGTGCCCGGCGCAAGATAAGATATCAAGAGATAAGCATGTTCGCCGTTATCACAGGCTCCACGCCCCCAGGCTGTATCATTCTCATACAGCAGTTCCTGGTTCGAAGAATATACTCCCAAGTAGGTATCCCTCACTTCAGAATCGCAAGTACTGATAATAAAACTCATTGGCATTGTTAAATTCATACGATAATAAACTTCATTACCGGCTTTTACGGTCATTTTGCTACCTACAAGTGTGGAAGTGTCAAAGGTGCCATAATGCCAGAAACCATTGTTTTCGTCTTCATTCACAATATCAATAGGAGAAGAAAAACTGCTCCCCGCCGGAATAGGAGTACCCGTGAGGGAAACGGTCTGCCAAATATATCCCCAGCCAAGTGCCCAGGTATGGATATAATAAATGCCCGGTTCCAAATCATAATACATCAGATTTTCCGAGGCGGCGTATATCGGTTCCACCACGTCGTCCTCCCAACGTTTCAACAAGGTATGACAGGACTTCGAACTGTTCTCCAGTGTCAGACGGACAGGAGACTGTAGAGTGAAGCAATACACCATGTCATGATAGTCGTCATGGTTGTCGGCACCCGGCTCATAATCAGATATGTAATCTGTAATGTTATCCGTATGCGAAACGGTGAACTCACTGCCAAAAGTGCCAAGATCCATCGGGTAATAGAAATCCTCGCCTATCTCACGCTCCTCTATATTAACAAACAAAGAGAGAAGCCCTTCATCCACTACTTTGCCTGAACCATATTCAATTGATTCCGCAACGATATAATATGTTCCAGGAAGCAAGGATATATATAAATCGGCATTACCCAAATCAAGACGGTCCATTTCATTTCCTGAAATGTCTAGCACATGGGCATAGATACTAATTTCGGAAGGACTATTTCTTCCAATCACTATATCCATAGAACGTGTTAGTGTCAACTTGAGGAATATGTCGTTCCCAAACGAATAATCGGGCTCTTTATATGAAGGTAGCACATAGTCGTTTGAGAACTTACGCGTGTCAAACGTTCCTTCATAAAAGAACTCACTTTCATAAGTTCCGATATCTATCGCCGTTTCCATGCGATGATAGAATGAAGACTGCCCGAACAGGCTGTACGAACAAGTCGCAAATAACATCAATAAGAATAATTTTCGTATCATAATTTCTAGTTTTGTCAGTTTTTAAATTATCCAGTTTTCCTGTATTCCTTTTATTTTCCGAAATGATAAACATACTTCTGCAACATTACTTTACGGGCGTTTGCATCCAGATAATAGCTGTCGGTCAGTCGGCTGTAATTATCATAATCGAAGCGGGTGGTGACACCGTTAGGATCGGTAATTGCCGTCACACCGTGCAGAGAAACGTATTCGTAGGTAGTAACGCGTGCATCGGGAAGCAGTTCTCTTAAAGAGCCGATCCTGACCCGTACATCGGAATCCGGGACACTATCGTATGTCCATTCATCGGCCGACTCAATCTCCAGAGCTGTACATACCTCATCGATTGTCGCATTCTCTATTCGAGCAATGGGAAAACAGTTGTTATAACTCCAGAGGAAACTGACGGGAGTTCCATCCTTTCCAGCTATCTCGACAGCGTTGCCGGATGCGTCATAGCGGCGGTAAACCACTTCGTCCCGAAAGTCCGCCTGCTTGTCCGTACGCGACTGCACTTTCTGCGGAAGGCAAGTACCCGTATTAAAAAGAATACGGCTTTCCAGGTTGTTTTCTCCCTCCGTACGCTTATGGTAGGAAAGAATAGCAGGATAATTGAGCAGATAGTCATAGATATCCACCACCGCTGTACTGTCGCTACGCATGGTTTCCACCCGTCGGGGCTTTAAGGAAAAACCGGGATCAAGAAAGTCATAATCATACGCATACCGTTTCTCGGTAGAAAAAATATGCCGCTTACCTCCGGAGGTATAATATCGCTTGATAACTTCCTTATCCAACTGCCGGTACGTGTCTATATCCAAATTTTCGCGGTGAGTGGTAAAGACAGAATATTTACCGGAGTAACCACTCTCCTCAAACTCTTTCCAACCTGTGACAATATGCCGTTCGGGTACCAATATCTGTATTTGCTGGTTTTCAATCTTCTTTGCTGAGTAACTATTCTCCACGACTGAAACCAGTTCACTGCCACGGTAATATTCCGTGCGAAGTAAAGCACCATACAACTGATTGCTTTTACCATAGATGAAATCTCCGGAAGGTTCATGCGAATAGTAGGGTTTACGACGCACCAAAGCTTCTGTCTCTTCGGTAATAGATTCGTCTACAAATTGTTTCACGGAACCGGAAGGATCACTATCGTCCCATACCAACAGGTCTTCAAAAGCATGACGTTTCACATCGTAATAGTACATGGTAGTGGTTTGAGTACCGTCATCCCCCCGGGTCTTCTCTGACACCACATTGTACATGACAGCACTACCGTCATGCAACGTAATATTGGAGACAGGCATGGAACCATAAATCGTCAGTTCCTCTTTCCATTCCGCATTGGTTGCAGGATCTCTATAGATGGCAATCCCATCCGACTGATAATCACGCTGAGTCACTATGTGCCTGATAGCGCCACCACCCCAGACGGGTTCATAATTCGGAACGTTCGGAATGGTCAGGCCATATTTATAACTCTTCCTGATCCGACGGTTTGTATGAGGGTCATAACTTTCAACAGAGGAAACACGCAAACCGCCTACAGGATGAAGATAATCCCGGTGGGACTCGTCCTTGCGACTATCCCGGAAAGCGCCATAGTTTCCTTCATAGCCGAAGCGGGTTTGTACACCCTGAGGATCGGTTATCAGGGATAAAACCCCGAGCTTCGCATAACCCGGACTCGGATTGCGGTTAGCACCCGGATAATTCACCACAAAACTATGCATGTTCGAAAAACCATTAAGATCGAGCGAAACCACTTCCCGGATACCCGGAAGCTTGCTTTGTCCGCTGTTTTCCGGACCGTTACAGAACCCCCAATGGTCTACGGAGGTCGTATAGATCGAGGGCACGCGACGGACATCTCCATAATCGAAAGACCATACGCGGTCTTCCACCCCGGGTGAAGATATACGCACCGAATCCAGCTTCGTCAGTGAAGTGTTGTCATTGTATGGAGTGATATAAAATCTAATCGTACGCACCAGCATTCCGTTCCCATCCTTTACCTCCATCTCATCAAGCACCGTACTCGAAGTAGTACCGTCTCGTCCAACACGCTTATAACTGACAGACAGACTATTATCAAGAAATTCAACCATCGACACATAAGCAGCCTCTATGTCGCCGTCCGTATAATGGACAGGGTCCGAGAAACCCACACCGGCTTCATCCCGGCTGATACTTTCCAACCTGGCTTCTTGGAGCCCTTCCGAAGATTGATAATCATCCGGAGGACAAACACGATAATAAGAGGAACCGTCTATCAGGAGCGTCTCACGGTTAGGACGATCTATATCTTTAAATATCAACTGCTCATCCAGGTTATAATACGTGCGCGGATTGACAAGATGCCCGGAGTCATAATAAAAGTTCACCAATTGATGCTCCGGATGCCGTGCGGAACAGATGGAGCTGCACAGCCAGCGGGTGATGTTATCCCCTGTTTTCTCACAGGTTCCTCCAAAATAATATTGAAGGCCGTTCTCGTCCGTAATATTCATCGTGTCGTCATAATTCCACTTCACCAGGTCGTTGTTGCGGGGAACCGTCCACATAGGCGTGTGACGCGTGCGAAAATAGCCGCTACCTCCACCTTGAGGCAGTTTGTAAATGAATTTATCCGGACGCATGTCAGTCCCGTTATTCACTTTCTTCTCATAAAACTCCATCTGTTTGTCCGGTTGCCAGGGAACTTGCTCATCTGCCACGTAAAACCAACCTTCCCTGTATTCATCGTCCGCCACACCATTGATATGGCGGCTTACTGAAGGTTCCAGGTTCAACGTCCATCCCGTTCCGGCGACACCGCTGCGCTCTTTCGGCTTCAGACCGGAAGAATGATAAGACAATGTAACAGGGATTGTCACTTCACCCGCCACAATCTCATATAATGGTACCGTTATGTCCGGGATACCCGTACAGTGGCTTACCGGATAGGACTGATATTTTTCCATGGCAGCCACCGTGGGAGAGACCGGGACAACCTGCGGCACATCCAATGAAATTGTATTCGTAGATTGCCCATGCACGAAAGCAGAAAAAAAGAGAAGGCCAAACATTACCCCTATAAAAGGTAACTGCCCCAGTCTCATTTTGTTTTTGTGTAGATATAATTTATTCATAAATGGTCGTTCTTTAAAATGAATAGTTTAATAAATTGGTTTAGTCTTATTTTCATGTCTGAAAGGCCTCCGGCAGCCGGTTAAAATAAATCTGCCGAAGGCACTTTTTCACATATCAAGCATTTCTTACAAATTCATCGCATTAGCGCCCAAAACGCCAGCCAAAGCTGAAGCCACTGCGATAACCACCTTCAGGATCATATCCCATACTGATTTCTTCACAGCCAGGGAATTTCTCCTGTAGTTGCCCAACGAGTTGCCGGAGCGTAGCCCGTTGTGCCGGAGTCCGGGTATCTGCCGGGCGTCCCCGGCAGTCCAGACCACCTTCATAGCAGATACCTATTGAATGAGCGTTGAAACCTTTTGCATGTGCGCCGATACGTTCAAGCGGACGGGTGAGGTGCACTGTTCCATCCTTGCGGATGTAGTAGTGATAGCCTGTTCCGTTGAATCCACGCCGCCGGTGTAACCGGTCCAAATCTTCCGGAGAAAGTGTACAATCCTCCCTCGTGGCGCTGCAATGCACCACAATCAAGTTGATAATCCTCATGTTAGTGGATGATTTCTAGTTTAGTTAAAAGTCAAATGTTTAGTTAAGCCTACGAAATTTGTCGTTTACATTTTGTGTACTACTCACTGCTGTGACGTCATTTATGCAGCCGGATCGGGCGCTTCTCCGCCTCCTTCATTACCGCCTCCGCCGGGCTTGTCGCTTCCACCGGAGTTACCGCCTCCTGCACTACCCGCATCGGAAACAAGTTTATCATAACGGGCACACTTCGCACCGGTCACCATCGAACGGGTAGCGGTAGTGCGGTCATGATTCTTAGTCGTTGTCGGTTGGAAGCGGACGGTAAGCGTAGCCTGTGCAGCCGACACTTCGTCAGAGGTTTCCACACCTTTGCCACGAGCCACCATCACCATACGGAAGGTACCAAGACCGTCCACGCTTACGCTTTCCGAAGATTGCAAGTGTTGCCCCATCACCGTCACCAAGTTGTCGAGTGTGTTTTTTACGTCACCCGGAGAGAGGGAAGAGTAAGCTGCTATTTCTTTCGAAAGTTGTGCGGAATCCACGTTTCCCGAACGTACAACTCGGGGATAGAAGAGTTTTTTACCACTTTTTTTGTCTTCCAGAGTTGACTGGAAGGGTTTGTACAATACTGGCATAATTGTAATAGTTTTTAGTCGTTAATAATTCTAGTTTGTCTGTGTCTTTAAGCTTATCGACAATGCAAATATAAGACCTTATTTCTGTCTGTGCAAGAGATTTTAAAAGTGTGCGTTAATAAATTCGTTAATATGGAAATTTGTTACTATACTACTAATTTACAATACATTATACAATATAATAGCATCATAATCCTCATTAATTCAGTTATTCAGGACACTCAACAAATAATGACCGGGCAGTTTGATCTTTCCGGCACTTGCCCGAATGACACCGAAACCCTTCCAAACCTTACCACCGATTTCTCCGTAATTACTTTTCAGCACGATTGCATACTGTTCGGAGGGAGGAATATGATAAAGGCGAAGGTTATCCAACAGTCCGGAAAGGTTGCGCGGGTGTCCGTCAGCAGGAGCTTGCATCCGGTCAATATCCGACTGTGTCAGTTCACGTTTCTTCTTTGCCGGTTTTCTGTTAGAAAAATCTCCTCCTTCTTCTTCCTCATCCCCTCCTTTGGGCAAAGGAGGGTTAAGGAGGATATTTTCTTTCCTTTCTTTTTCTTTTCTTTTTATGAGGGTGCTTTTTGTTGCAGTATCCGGGGATTCTGTTACAGTATCGAGGGTTTGCGTTACAATATCCGGGGTTTCTGCAACAGCATCCGGAAGGGTGGAGTGTACGGTTTCCTCATCCGGCAGCAGACAGTAGTCCGGAGAAATATGACGGCGGCTGCGGCGTTTAGTGATAAAAAGGAACTGCCGCTGAATGTCGGCGGAAGTCAGGATGCCGTAACGTTCGTAGAGAGAGGAATCGAAGAAACCGTACTCCACAAACAGACGAAGCACCCGGCGGACACTATCGTTATCCGTGCTGAAGAGCTGGTCGGAGAGTTCGTCATAGAAGTCATCATCGACATGAATATAATAACCCTCGCCCGAATATAGATAAGACAGGGTATAGAGCAGGATCGTGAAGGCGGAATCGCCTTCACGCTTCATCACACGGCGTACGACACGGTCGTGCATAAAATCGGTATTCAAAGGGAAATAGTCAAGCCCTTGTTTTATTCGTCCCATGATATAAATTGTTTTTATAAATCAGTCTGCCAATTCTAATTTTGATCCTGATTTTGATTCTAATTCCAATTCAAAGACTGATTCGGATTGGAATTCAGAACCTGATTCGGATTCAAATTCCGATTCACGGACTTTCCGCCTTTTCCGTTCAATGCTAGCAGCTACGGTTTCAAGGGCATGCAGAATAAGTTCCCGCCGCAACGTGGGATCTTCTGTAGAGGTAATTACCGGATAACTGCTTTCCCTGTTGCATGCCAGGGAGCGTTTCTCGTTCTTCCGGTGGTTCCGGCTGACAGTTTTACGACATTCCTTACAGTAGTTGCCGGGAAGACCGGTTTTCTTATTGATATAAAAGGCACTTGCCGGAAGAGAGCGTTTGCAACATCCGCAAACGCACAGTGTTTGTACTTTTGAGCTTTTCATTTTGTTATCCAATTATAAATTATAAATGCTAGTTTTTATCAGTCAGGTCTGTAATCATCCAAATACGGAGTATTCGTATACAATATGTTATCCTTTTGTTATCCTATTGCCAGGTATTAACATCTGGCATTTCAGGTATTAATGGTTAGAGAAATAGCTATTAACACTTGAGGAAATAGCTGTTAACAGGTATCAGCAAGCTTTCCGCAGGCGGCGGATGAGAAATTTTCAAGGTTGCGGTGTTTTTCTTGAAGTTTTGCATGGCATATCCGTTTTTAATTTATATTTTTGAAACGTTTTCTATTAATCAATGGGACAAAGATAGAATATTTTTTCATAATTAAAACAATGATTTTCATTTTTAATCTTAACTATTTTACAAGTCATTGATTATAAACATATAGTAAACACATTTTTTAGTCAGCCATTTTATAGCTGCCATTTATAAATCCGGGATTAGTCTTTTAAATAAAAAAACAGAATGGATACAAATTTGGATGTATTAGGTATCATCAAGCGTGCCAAACAAGCGTTAAGCCTGAAAAGAGACAGCGAACTAGCTGAATATCTGGGAGTTTCGAGAGCCACAGTTACCAATTGGGGGGCACGAAACAGCATCGATTTCCGCTTGTTGCTCAACAAATTGGGAGACAAGGTAGACTACAACTGGCTGTTATTGGGAAAAGGAAATCCGAAACATCAGCCGAGACATTGCGAAAGCGAACTGGTGCAGGGAGAAGTCGAAATCATACACAATCCGAAAACAACCGAACCAATAGACGACCGTAGCGTGACATTATACGACATTACGGCGGCGGCCAACCTGAAAACATTATTCACCAATAAAAAGCAGTACGCACTGGGGAAGATATTGATTCCCAATATATCCGTCTGCGACGGGGCGGTCTACGTCAACGGAGACAGCATGTACCCTATATTGAAATCGGGAGACATTATCGGATACAAGGAAATCAGCAGTTTCGATAATGTCATTTACGGGGAAATATACCTGGTGTCGTTTATGATTGACGGAGACGAGTATCTGGCAGTAAAGTACGTGAACCGTTCGGACAAGGAAGGTCATCTCAAACTGGTGAGTTACAACACACACCACGAACCGATGGATATTCCATTCGCGTCCATCAACGCAATGGCGATTGTGAAGTTCTCCATCAGGAGACACATGATGATGTAAGTCTCACCACAGATTACACGGATTAACGCAGACCTTTTATATTAATTCTCAAAGCCCCTGCAGGATGTTATATAGTGCAGTTGCCACATACTATCTATACAGGTAACCACAACTACAAGACAACCACGACTATGAGAATGAAAAATCTGTGTTAATCCGTATAATCTGTGGTGAAATCAGATTTCTTCCCCTTTCAGCGTAGCCGAGCTGGCCTCCGTGACACGCACGTTGACGAAATCACCGACACGGTGCGTACCTCTGTCGAACACCACCACACGGTTCTGCTCCGTACGACCGAACAGCTGGTCGCGCGAACGCTTGGAAACACCTTCCACAAGCACCTCATACGTTTTACCGATGCAACGCTGGTTGGATTCGGCAGACAGACGGTTCTGCAAAGCAATAATCTCATTCAGCCGGCGGACTTTCACCTCTTCGGGCACATTATCTTCGAGATGTTTGGAAGCATACGTTCCCGGACGTTCGGAATATTTAAACATGAAAGCGGCATCGTATCCACATTCTTCCATCAGCGAAAGTGACAAGGCATGATCCTCTTCCGTTTCAGAATGAAAACCGGAGAAAATATCGG
>PPYE01030810.1_pt1 | contig 14173 bp, 15 predicted proteins | sample 1559881 | NCBI WGS metagenome assembly PPYE01 (sample SAMN08240022, study PRJNA423297) | Human gut metagenome, whole genome shotgun sequencing project.
TGCCGGTTAATGTTCCATATCCTGTTGTTTCTGTGTCCGGGGCGGCTGACTTTTTCCTTCCTGCTCCTGCCGGATGCGTTCCTGCCGCCCTTTCAGGCTCTCCTGCACGGACGGTTTCTTTCCCGGCTCGGCGGTCTGGCGGTACTGTTCGGATGGAAGCACCTGATTGAGCCAGTGGCGCACGTCACGGAGCATCTTCACGTCTGCCTGAACCGCTTCCAGTTCCTTCCTCTGTCCGGGCAGGGCAGCGGCAAGCTGTTCCCGTTCGGATTCCAAATCTTTGCGGGAGTAGGAATTGCCTTTCAGGTTCACTTTGAAATACCGGACAGCGGCATTGTAAGCGTCCAGTTCCTCCCGGTGACTCTCTGCAAACTTCTCCTTTTTCTTCTTCCAGCCGATGGCGGCATACTCCGCATGGACTGGCTTTGCGGCTTCGTACTTGTCAATGTAGGAGAGCATGGTACCTATGGCTTTTATCCGCTTCTCGCTTTTTTTCATGTTCCCCATGACGGAAACGGCGGTCTGGCTGATTTCGTCCAGCCGGGCGTCAAGGTTCTCCACGGTGGAGATTCCCTTTTTCCGCAGGAAGTCCATCGCCGCCTGCACTTTATTGTAGTCGGCAACGGTTCCTTTCAGCTTCCCTCCGGAAGTCCAGTCGGCACGTTCCCCGCTCCGCTGTTCCAGATACCGGAATAACAGTTGTGGAAGTGTCGGTTCCTTTGCCTGCTCCAATGCTTCCAGCAATACAGCCTTTTTCTCTTTTAAGTCAGACAGCCATCCCTTTAGGCTCCGTACCATCTGCCGGATGGACTGCATGAGCCGGTTAGCGGTTTTGATGTCCCGGTTCAGGTTGCCGATGTTGGTCTGGATTCCTTTTTTCTCCATCTGGCAGACGGCAGGTCCCATGTGGACGGTGGGGATTTGGTCAAGCCCTTGTCGGGCATAGGAGCGCAGGTCAAGCCGTTCCGGGCGGCTGTTGGCTTCCAGATAGCGGTTGGCCGTGTCCGCCCATCCCTGCCGCCAGATTTCGGCGTACTTCCGGTCATTCCAGTCTACCGTGTTCTCCTTGTGGCTTTTCCATCTGCCGGATGGGAGCCGGATGCGTTCCCCGTTCTTGTCAAGGTCGTACACTTTGCGGCTCTTGGGGAGCCATCTGCCTTTTTCGTCCATCGCCCGCATGGTGAGCATGATATGGGCGTGGGGGTTGCCGTCCCCCTTGTCGTGGATGGCAAAGTCGGCTATCATGCCTTTGGAAACAAAAAACTCCCGGCAGTAGTCACGGATAAGGTCGGCATACTGTTCCGATGGGATTTCCCTCGGAATGGCAAGCACGAACCTACGGGCAAGCTGGGAGTTCCATTGTTTTTCCTGTGCTTCGGCGGAGTTCCACAAGGTATTGCGGTCTGCAAACTCCGGCGGCACATGGGGCGGGAGTATGATTTCTTTGTGGGTGATTTCGTTCTTGTAGGGATAGTATTTCTGTTCTTGGTCATATTCGGAAAACAGCTTTTCGCCGCTCTGGTAGGCAGCGGCGGAAACAGCAGATTCATTGTTGCTCCGTTTGATGATGGTGATTTTACAGTGCGGGCATGGCAAGTGTGCGCCCTCCTTTCTCCCGGATTCCGGGCATAGAAAAAGCAGGATACCTTTTCAGATTTCCTGCTTGGGGGTGCCGCCGGCGAGCGGCGAATATTAAGTTTTTTGATAGTCTGTCAGTTCGACAAACGGGAAGTTGCCGATGTCTTTTTCATCAACTCAACAAGTTCCAATTATTTGTCATTATTATTTGACCTTAACATTGTAAAGATTCCACATAATAAAATGATAATTCCTAATACACAAATTATTACAGGGGGAAGATTACCAATTCTTCCAACTACAAATACCGACGTTGGTCCATCATTTCCGCCAATCATCAGAGACCATGAATGTGTTATAAACAGATTAATTGCATATATCACAGTGCATATTCCTATGAAACACCCCAGACCACCAATCATTATTTTCTTAAGTGCTTTCTTTCTTTGAATTTTTGCAATTTCAATACTCGCAATAATTCCATCATCCGTATTTCCTTCAGTACCTTTTGAACATTTCATCAATTCCATCAGTGACACGCCTAACGCATCTGCGAGAGGTTCAAGCGTATTTATATCTGGATATCCGAGTCCTCTTTCCCATCGGCTTACTGCCTTATCTGTTACATTCAGTCTTTTCGCCAACTCTGCCTGCGTAATCTGATTTTCTTTTCTTGTTTTTGCAATAAATTCTCCAAGTTCTTTTGCTTCCATTGCTATGTTCCTCCTGCTTTTTATGATATTCTCAACATAGCATCCTAATATCAAATTATAAACCGATGAATACTTTACTTAATCAAATAAGCTCTCTACGATTAGTTGAGTTCTGAAAAAACAAATATACCATCCCGTCAAATTCCGATTTGTCGCTGACTCCATTATACGTTATCCCATTAAAAAAGTATAGCTGTATTTCGGAAAACTTGCCGGATGGAAACAGCTTGCAACGTAAGATGATTCCATCCGGCAAGTCCACAAAGGGGTAGCTGGCGGAGCCAGCGCAGGGGAAGTGTAGCTTCCCCTGTGATGATTGGAGCAGATTGAAAATCTACGGAAATCATCTGCTGTCCGCAGGACGCTCCCGGCAGGGCGCAATGCACCACTTCCCCAAGTGGTGTATAATTGCGCCCTCTTTCAGAGGGGGAATTTCCGGCTTGTTACTTTTGAAGCCATAATTGTAAGCGGAACTTCCGGCAGTTGGGAATCATTTGTACCGATTGCGCTATTTCTACTCATAGTAAACTGTCAACGTGAACGCGCTCGGCGCGTCCACGTTAGGACTTCGCTGCTATTTTTACCGTTCCTGCTGTCTGGGCTTTTTGTCAGGATAGAGTTTCCCGGCAACAACGGCGGCATGGCTCTTTATCCTGATTTCCCCTTCTTGTTCGCTGTGCTTTGCGTTCCGGTAGCCCTCATCGGAGAGATAGAAACGGAACCGCTCCCCCTTAAAGCCGACAAAGCAATCCTTCTGTACTTCCAGTGTAATCATGTGGCGGGTTTCCGGTCGGAACCGTTCTTTTCCTGACAGGTCATGCCCCTGCATAATCGGCTCCTGTACCTTTGCCGCCGCAAGACGCCGGCGGATGGAATTATCACGCTCTGCAAGGAACCGTACTTTTGTTGCGGCAACAAACTGGCTGCACTCCGGTTCCGGTATCTTTTCCAGTTTTCGGATAGCGTTCTCCACGATTGCCTTTGTCAGTAAGTCTTTTATCACCGGCACGATTTCCTTCATGCCCGCAAGGGTTTCCTCCTTGGTCGGTGCGGCATACTGGTAGATAATGTCCAGTTCGCTTTTTGAAAATTTCATTCCGTGTCCTCCTTCCGGTTTTCTGTAAGAACCTGTGCCACAAGGCGTTTGGTGTCGCTCCGGCAGAACAGCACTTTTAAGATGGTGCTGACCTGCTCGTCTGTCACGGATTCCGGATGGGGGAGATGGCTTTCCAGCATTGCCCCTCTGGTGCAGAGCCGGTGTGTCCGTTCCTTCCGGTTCAGTGTCTTTATCTGGTGTTCCAGCATTTTTTCCTTATGCTCCGCCCGCCGCAGTTTTGCTTCGGTCTTTGCAATCTCCTGATTCAGTTTTTCCAGCTTCTCATTCATGGGCGATGTCCTCCTTTGGGAGCAGGATATAAATGTGGCTGACCTCCCCGATTCCCTGACGGACACGCATAATCATCCCGGCCTGTTCCAGTTCGTTTAAGGAACGCTTGCAGGTCTGGGGGCTTCGGGAGAGTGCCGCCGCTATCTCCATGATGGGGAAACGGATAAATAAAATCCCGTTGCAGTCCTCGATTCCCCTTGTCAGAATTTCATCCAGCAGGCGGGCATACATGACTTTGGCTGTATTGCTGACCGGAAGCCGGAGTGTCGCTCTTGGGAGCGGCATACAGGGCGGCAGTGGTGTACTGGCTATCATAAATTCATAATTCATTTGATGGTATCCTCCTTGCTCGTTTGGATAGATAGCGGGGGCAGTCGATGATGACAGCCCGGAAACTCTGCTTACATCCATACTGGCATTTCCGGCAGAGTCCGTTATAGCTTCTACGCCCCCGGTCGTTCAGGAAGAAAGCAAGTTCTTTCTTCAACTTTTTTGACATTCTCGGCATGGTGCCTCCTTCATAGAAAAACCGCCCGTTTCAACAGTAACAGCCGGAATGGGCGGACAGTGTTTTTTTGTGTAGCGTTTCGGGGTGATTTTCAAGGGAAATACAGCCGTAGAGCCGCCCCAAAATCCCCCTTGGTATTACGGACAGGGCAGACTATGCCCCGTGAAATTGTTGTGTTTCGGTATCGTTTCGGTGTTCATTTTGCCGGTTCCCTCTGCTGTCGTTCCTGCCCCCGTCTTTGGCGGCGTTTCGCTCTCCTTGGTACGCTCGTTCCGGTCAGGGTTCCTCCGTTTCCCTGCCGGAAGTCGTTGCGCTACATCGCCGGGGAGCATATCCCATACAGGCCGGTCATTCGATTGGAATAATCCATCGATGAACTACCTGTATCATAGAACATTTTTGAGCCTTGTGCCGTATGTCCACAAAAAAGGAATTAAGGGCAAATATCGGAAATTTCCACGATTGTGGAAAGTATGGTATAATCCAGTTAAGCGGCAGGGAAGCAGCCGCCGGAAAGGAGCGTGCGCCCATGAAAGGAGCGACTACCATACAGGAACGCCTTTGGGATTTACGCAAGGAAAAAGGATTAAATCTGGAAGAACTGGCACAACTGACAAAGATTTCAAAATCTGCCCTTGCCAGCTATGAATCTAAGGACAATAAAGAAATCAATCATGGCAACCTTATCACGCTGGCAGATTTTTATGGGGTGTCCATTGATTATCTGTTATGCCGGACAGAAAACAGGGAGCAGGCCAACACGCCTTTAACAGAATTGCATTTGAATGACGAAATGGTTGCGCTTCTGAAAAGTGGCCGGATTAACAACCGTCTGCTGTGCGAACTTGCCACCCACAAGGACTTTATAAAGTTTTTGGCTGATATTGAGGTTTATGTGGATGGGATTGCTTCCATGCAGATTCAGAACCTCAACTCCCTTGTCGATACCGTCCGGCATGAAATTATAGAACGCTACCGTCCCGGAGAAGATGACCCATACCTCCGGATTTTACAGGCTGCACACATTGAGGATGACGAATATTTCAGTCACATGATACAGGATGATATAAGCGGAATCGTCCGTGATATTCGTGCCGCACACAAGTCTGACAGCGAGAGTGCGCCGCCGACTACCATTGCCGAAGAATTGAAGCAAGATTTAGAGGATGTTTCAAATTTCAAAGGAAGCCCTCTTGAAAAACAGGCTGCGCTTTACTGCAAGCGGCTGGGTATCAATTATAACAAGCTGTCTGATGTGGAGTTCCGGCAGCTTGTACATATCCTTGAAAAATCGAAATTCTTTAAAAGCTATGTCGGCCAGAGGAAGAAACGGAAATAAGAAAACCGCTGTTGCATGGTTGTGTATGCTTCTATGTAGCAGCGGTTTTGTGCTAATAGTATTTAGTTGATAATATAGCTTGTTGAACTGGAATTGAACTACGTTATTTCAATATCCCGTAACATCATGTGTATAAATAGATAGCAAGAAATATGCCGACAAAGCAACTGATTATTGCACCTGTGATGAGTGCGGGATAATAACTGCTAATTAGTCTTTTGTCAAATTTTGTTTTTTCCGGCTCTATTATATTACAATGTCTTTCCAGATGGAGTAAGCTTTCTCAAAAATTCATCCAAAAGCCTCTATGTTTGTCTATTTTGATTTAGGCCACCACGCAAGTGGATTTCGCATTTAAAATTTCTTTAGAATTCACCAAAAATTCATAAAAGTTACATTGTAAATTCCAATGATGAGTGATATTCTATGTCTTTAAAAGATAATTTTACTCAGCTTGCTCAAAAAGGGATAGGAGCTAAGCTGAAATACTGGAGGTCATACTTATGCTTACAACGAAAAAATATAAGATTCTTGTTGTAGATGATTCAAAATTCAATCGTATGGTCATAACGAGTATGCTTGAAAAGGACTATTTCCTGGAAGAAGCGTGCGATGGCAAACAGGCTATGCTGATTTTAGAGGATCATGCGGAGGAATTCTCTTTGATCCTGCTGGATATTGTGATGCCCAATATGGACGGCTTTCAACTCCTGAATGCCATGAAGAACCGCGGCTGGCTGGACATTCTTCCCGTTATTATGATTTCCTCATCATATACAAGGGAAAATATTGAGACCGCTTATCGTCTGGGTGCCAGCGATATCTTGCAGCGGCCTTATGACGAAAAAATAGTCCACCACCGCATCGATAATCTCATTTCACTTTTTAGCAGGCAGCGGGAGATTTCCAACGCCCTGGTAAATGAAGTTATCCAGGAAAATGAGACCAGTTCAGCTATGGTTTCCGTCCTTTCACATATTGTGGAGACCCGCAACGGTGAGAGTGGAAGCCATGTCCAGAACATCCGAACCATTACCCGGATGCTGCTGGAAGAACTGATGAAGGTGACAGACCGGTATTCCTTCTCAAAAGAGGAGATTCTTCTGATATGCACCGCATCTTCCCTCCATGATATCGGTAAAATGACCATACCGGAAGAAATTCTGAATAAGCCGGGCAGGTTTACGGATGAGGAGTTTCAGATTATGAAGGGCCACGCCATGGCGGGCGCAAATATGGTGGACACCCTGCGCCAGAAGGAAAACGTGAGCCCGCTCATTCAGCTGACTTATGATATCTGCCGCTGGCATCATGAGCGTTACGATGGCCAGGGCTATCCGGATGGGCTGAAGGGAGAAGAAATCCCTATCACGGCCCAGGTTGTGTCCGTGGCGGATGTATATGATGCGCTGGTCAGCGAGCGTTGCTATAAACCGGCTCATACGCCCGAGCAAGCGTTGCATATGATTTTAGACGGACAGTGTGGGACGTTCAATCCTCTGCTGTTAGATTGTCTGTCCAGAATATTTGACAGGCTCAGGAATGTGCTGTCTGCCTCCGAGCCAGAAAAGCTGGCAAAAAGCGATGGGGAACTCACTCAGGAGCTGATTGAGGATGCTGTTGCACATCTGCATGATGATGGGCTGATCGCCTCCGAAAAGATTATGGAGATGCTGGACCGTGAGCGTTTGCATTTTAAGTTCTTCTTTAATGGGGCATGCCCCGGGTTTTATTTTACAGTATCACCGCCTGTTTTGCTCTATAACACAGCCGGGATGGAGCTTTTTGGCGTAAACGAGCTTATTGTTGAACTGGATCAAGAATCAGACCCTCACGAACGGTATGACCGACATGCGGCAGAGCAGCTGCGGCACAAGCTTGCGGCTGCAACGAATGAACACCCCTTGGTAAAAGAAACCATTACGCTGAATCTGCCCGGTGAAGAACCCAGGAAGTACCGGTGTGAGATGCAGACCATTTGGGATTCCGCTGACGCCCGGCACTATACAGAAGTGGTGGGGAAGCTGATTCCCCTAGAGGGCGAAATCGCTGAAACTCCCAGCTTTGAAGAGAGAGGTAAACTCCCGTTAATGGGCCGTGAGATGACGGGGCAGGACGCTTTCTATTTGATTAGTGCCCTCAAGTTTATGGTATATAATGTCCGTTTGATCGATCCCATTACCGGCAATACCATGGAAATCGACAGCAACGGCAGGCTTTTCAAAAGCGGCCATGCCTGTTATCATGTTTGGAATCAGAAGCAGAGGTGCACGGACTGTATCTCTATGAAGTGCCTGGCATTCCGAAAGGAATTTTCTAAAATGGTCTTGCTGGACGATGAGGTTTTTCATGTGATTGCCAAGTATATTAAGGTGGACGACACTCCGCTGGTGGTAGAGACCCTGGTTCGGATTACGGACGATGCTGTTTTTGGCGAAAATGGAGAAAGGCTGCCAATCGCTTCCATTTCTGACATGCACAGCGACTTATATGTTGATTCTGTAACCCATGTATATAACCGGCGGTATTATAACACGAAGGCTCAGGGGCCTGACAAATTCTGTGCTCTGGCGGTCCTCAATGTGGATAATTTTGGTGACATCAACCATCGGTACGGGCGCACGGTGGGCGACCATATCCTGATGTGCATTGCGGAGTTGATCAACAAAGAAGTTCCAAAGCCAGACGTATTGGTGCGGTACCACGGCGCTGAATTCGTGATGATGTTCACATCCATTGCCCGAGATGCACTGGAGACAAAGCTGAACAAGATATGCGGCGACATCTACTCGCTTTCCATTGATGGCATCGAGGATGGACAGCATATCACTGCCAGCGTCGGCGGCGCATTCGGCCCGGACATTCCGGCAGAGCTTTTGAAAAAAGCAGATGAAATGTTATGTAAGGCCAAGATAAACCGGGGAACGATTGAAATATGGGGCTAGGAAACCATTGAATGAATTTCTAGGATCAGAGGAATGCAGTGAATATGGAAAGACGGGCGGTATCTGTCTCTGCGCCGCCCGTATTCTTGCTAAAATTTTTTCTTTTCCATATTCCTACATCCGTTTAGATATATGGGTAAGGTTATCCCGTGACAGCCTGTCACTAAATCCTGCCTGTTCAAGCCGTCCACCAGAGCATAGTTAATGCCGTTCTCTGTGATTCTTTCCTCCAGTTTTTCTATTATCGTTCCCTCCTGTGGCGGAAGGCTCGTCACTGACCAGTTCAATCACATCCATAATGCCACAATCCAGTGTTTCGCAGATTCGTGCCAGCGTTTCCATGCTGATGTGTTTCCCTTCTTTGCCCATATTGGCTATCATATTTGTGGTCAGGCCAGCGGCAAGCCTTAAATCCTCTTTCCTCATGTTGCGCTCTATCAGCGTGTGCCAGAGCGGTTTATAGCTGATGTGCATTTTTCTCCCTGCCTTTCTGCCCCGGATGGGCGCCTGCCCCCATTATATCAGGTTTCTTGCTAACTCACAAATATTTCTTGACGGCTCGCCGGTTCCGTCTGGATTGTGCTTTTCCTTTCCTCTTTTGATTACCTCTAATTAGCCATGACCTGTTTCATGCCCTGTGATTTTGCGCCGGGGTTGTCGTTTCCGTAACCCTCCAAGAGGTTAATCACGCCCCAGATACCAAGTCCGGCTCCCAGTGCGATAACAAGGGTCTGTAAAACTTCGATTGCGCTGTTGAAAAATTCCATAGAGTTCTCCTTTCCTGCTGCGTCTGCGGCTGCCCGAAAAAAGGCATAAAAAACGGCGGTCAGTTTTGGTAACTGCCGCGGTCATAAGTCCCCGCGCCGCCTAAATGTCTGCGGCGCAGCGGTATTCAGTTGTAAATGTGAGGGAAACATGGATTTTCCGGTAGGTGCGCGTATCATGTAGCCAATCGTTATGTAGTCGGTTGCTGTAATTCCTCCTTTCTCCCGTAGCGGCGTTCACAATGGCGAAAGACTGCTTCGGCAAACTGCCGTGTGCTTTCCTCGATATATAACCGCCAGTATTCCCGCTTGATTTCTAAAATGGCTTCTGCCAATTTGATAGAAAGCTGTTCGATTGCTTCCTCCTGTGTAAGCCGCTGTTTCAATTTTTTCTTTTTGATACGTCTGTTCATGGTTTGACCTTCCTCGCATAAAATTGTTCAAACAGTTTGACAAGCTCCTGCATTTCCCGCCGCTTCCGTTCGTCGGCAAGGGAAATGACTTTCTTTTTGTGGTCTGTGGTTTTTGCCCCGGTGCGCTCATTCATTTCCCGCGTCCTCCTGCAAATCTGCTCCGCTGATTTCGTAACAGTCGAAAGGCTCGTCCGGCTTCACGATTGCGGGGCGGCGTTTCATGTACCGTTCCACATCAAAGGTATTTTTCTTATCGTAATCGGCAAGGTATTTATAGTTCGGGTGCTTTGTAATGTCGTACTTATCCGAAAAGAACGGGCGCACACCCCGTAGCTGCAAGATACATTTTCCGCCGTCCATGACGGCGATTTCGTCCTGTGTCATAAGCTCCTTGCCTAACTTCTGGTAGTTCAGCCCGTGGGACAGCTCCCGCCCTCTGGTTTCGGAAGTGTTGAAGCTGTCAATGGTTTCTTTCCCCAAAAGCTCCGACATTTCTTTCAGCGTGGTTTTCTCCTTGCCGCCAAGGAAAAGGGTGGTGTCGCAGTTGCCGACTATGGTATCGGCGTTGTCCTTATAGATTGCCTTTAGCTGTGACTGGCTCTGCAAGATGATACAAGCGGAGATTTCCCGGCTCCTTATAGTAGCGATTAACTTCTCAAACTTCGGTATCTGCCCGATATTGGCAAACTCGTCCAGTAAACAGCGCACATGGACGGGCAGCCGCCCGCCGTACTCGTCGTCGGCTTTATCGCATAACAGGTTGAAAAGCTGCGTGTAAAGGATAGATACGATAAAGTTAAAGGTGTCGTCGGTGTCGCTGATGATAACGAACAGTGCCGTCTTGCGGTCGCCCAGGGTGTCAAGCTCCATTTCGTCGGTTTCCAGAAGTTCCCGCAGTTCCCGTATGTCAAAGGGGGCAAGCCGCGCCCCGCAGCTTATGAGGATTGAGGAACGTGTCTTGCCCGCGCTTAACAGGAATTTCTTGTACTGCCGGACGGCAAAATGCTCCGGGTCTTTTTCTTCCAGTCGTTCAAACATGAGGTCAACCGGGGACTGAAATTCCGGGTCGTCCTCGCGGGCTTCCGACGCATTTATCATTTCAAGCAGCGTCGTAAAGTTCTTTTCGTCCTCCGGGGCTTCATACCAGATATAGCCGATAAGGGCGCAGTAAAAGAGCCGTTCGGACTTTACCCAAAAATCCTCCCCGGATTTTTCCCCGTCGCCTTTGGTATTGGCGATTATGGTATTTACCAGTTTCAAAATATCTTTCTCATTGCGGATATAGGCAAAAGGGTTATAGTGCATACTTTTCTTGAAGTTTATCGTATTCAGTACCTTTATCCGGTACCCGCTGCGCTGCAAGAGCTTTCCGCACTCCACAAGGACAGTCCCTTTCGGGTCGGTCACGATATAGCTCACGGGAATAGCATTTTCCCCGTTTTTGGAGCCGTCTGCGGAGCATTGCATAAGGTTCGGCTTTACGAAAAACCTTGTCTTGCCGCTGCCGGAGCCGCCGATTACAAGGACGTTTTTATTCCTTGCGTACTTTGGCTGCTTCGGGCGGCTGTTCATGGTAAGCCGTTCCGTCTGGGTCAGAATGATGTTGTTCTGGAATACCGGGTCGATATAGGGCTTTATGTCCTCGGCTGTCCCCCAACGGGCAGAGCCGTATTCCATGCCTTTCCGGTATTTCTTAGCGTTCTTGCCTTTGAAATAGACAATCAGCCGGATAAGCACCGCCCCCGTTGCGCCGATAAGCAAGTCCATAGGGTGTAAGCTCGGCGCAGCATTTTCAAAGGCTGCGGAAAATCCTGTCCCAAGGGCAAGCAGCTTTTCCGACAGGTCAGCCCCCGGTGACAGCCGGAACGCCTGCGCCGCCTTGTCAAAGAGCCAGACAAAGAGCAGATAGGGGATATTTGGGATAATCAGCTTTTTCAAGTCTATGTTGTTCAACGGTCAATCCCCCTTTCCTTGTTCTTGACTTTCTCCCGGTTCACATTGAGCTGTTTCGCCTTGTCCCGGAATACGGCTAACGCCTTTCGGATAGAGGGCTTCTGCTCCCGTGAGAGCTTCTTTGCAGAAAACTCTTTAAAGGCTGCGGTCAGCGCGTCAGCGTCCCGCGCCTTAAAGAAAACAAGGTACCGGGGCGGGCTTTCCGTCGCGTCCTTTTTCAGCGCAAAGTCAATCCCGTATTTCTTCGCGGTACTCTCAAAGGCTTTGATATTGTCTTTCGTGATTTCGATATTGGAAACGCCTGCGTTCTGCTTCATAAGCTGCTTTAGAGTCTGCTTTCCGTGGGGCATTTGCCGCTTGTTTGCCTGCTTCTTTACCTGTGAGAGAAAGAATTTCATGGATTTTTGCAGTACTTCCGCAGACAGCTTCCCGGTCTTGATTGACAGGGCAATCACTTTTTCGTTGACTTCCTCCTGCAATTATCGTCCTCCTTTCGTTTCCGGGCAGAAAGAAAGGGCAGCCGTTTCCCGGTTGCCCTGTGCCTGCCGCTTTCTTTAAATCCGTACCCTAAGCCCGTTCAAGTCCTCGGCGCGTACCCCTACCAGATACCAGTTCTGTCCGTACTCCATACGGGTCGGCTTCCATTTGCCCCTTACGAACACTTCCAGACAGTCGCCGCAATGCAAGCCCCCGTAGTAGTCGGAAAGGTCAAAGCGAATGTCATAACGGTCGGTCAGCTCGTCAAATACCAATGCTCCGGTTCTCTGTGCCATAAAAAATCCTCCTTGTGTTGTTTTAAAGGCTTTCGCCCTCGTTGCATGAATAATAGTCCGGGTCGCCAAACTGGGGCTTTCGCGGAGCCAGTGCGCCGCTTGCCATGTCGTGGGCGACAAGGGAAGTGTAGTAATTGCCGATAGTGGACGGCGCGTTGAACAGTGCCGCCCGTAGGTACTGCTTGATATTGCGGATTTTCGTGGTGTTCTCCCGCATACAGTCAAGGACGAACCGGATATGTTCGCTTTCCAGTTTCATAAACTTTGATTTTACAAGCTCTGCCGGGTAGTCGTCCCCGGCGATACGGATTGTCCTGCGCCTTGTACAGACCGTTTCAAGGATAAGGTCAACGATTTCATCTATCCGGTCATGGTCATAGGGCATATCCTGTTTGAGAATGTCATAGCAGATATTGTCTTTTATGATTTCCTCATATACCCGGTATGCGTCGTTCGGTTCCTTTCGTTTCCGTTCCGGCGGCTGTGCCGCACCCTCAAAAGGAGAGGGGTTAGGGGAATGGATAGGAATGGAATGGGTACTTTGTGTATCTGTATTTGATTTTTCTTTGTTTTGTAAGTCAGTTCTTTGTATATCTTTATTTAATTGCATTGGATTTTCCTGCGTAGGTTTTTCCAACGTAGGTTTTTCCAACATTGGATTTTCCAACGTAGGTAAATCCGGTGTAGGTGGTAGCTGTGGCTGCTCGTAAATCACATAATCGGCACCCCGCAGGCGTCCTTTTGCGTCACGCTCCCTTGAACGGACGATATATCCGGCGCGTTCCAGTTCCCGCACCGCTTCACGGATAGCGTCGATTTTCTCCCGGTTGATATGGGACAGCCCAGCAAGGGTATAGTCCCAATCCTCCGGCAAAGACAGCATTTGCGATAACAAGCCCTTTGCTTTCAAGGTCAGCTCCTTGTTGCGTAAATGGTGGTTGCTCATTACGGTATATCCCGTGTTCCGTTCCACTCTGAAAACTGCCATAGCTTATCAGCTCCTTTGCTGTGGATTTGTTACGCAGTAGAACGCGGGTTTTGAGGGGAAAGATATCTTTCCCTTGCTTCCCCGGTTCCGCGCTCTGGAAGCCGCATAAATCAAGGCTATTTTTGCCCTTACTGCGTAACATGAGGACATTAAAAAAGCGGCGTTCCTGTTCTTCCGGGGTGGAAGTGGGAAACGCCGCCTTTGCGGTTCAATATTCAGTTGTAGGAAAAAGCAGCTTGTCCTATCTCATGTATTATCTTCATTTTGAGGTATAGCAGCAGATAGGGCGGCTCATGCCTATGTCCTGCAAATGTTCTGATTGATAGTGACATTCCAAAAGTGCTGAATTTGTGGGCTTTCCGCGCCTTTGGAATTTTACTACAATCTTCCCGGTTTGCTTCACCGAATCTCTGATAATGAACAACTTCCCTTTCCCTCAGGAATTTAATGGGTTCACAGACATCATAATCCTTGACAACACGCAGGATATTGTCATAGGTGCTCCTGGCTTTCTGCTCTGCGGCCATATCCTCATGAAGGTCCGTAATTACGTCTCCCTTGGACTGGAACTCACAAGCATTAAAAGGAATCCCTCCTGCTGCCTGGGGCCAGATACCGGTGGTGTGATCGATATAGTAAGGTCCGAAGCCCTGTTCTACCAGCTGGTCTGCAGTCAGTCCCTTTGTCAGCTGATGGATAATGGCGGCCACGATTTCCAGATGCGCAAGCTCCTCCGTACCAATGTCGGTCAGGGTTCCCTTGCACTCTTTATATGGCATGGCGTAGCGCTGGGAAAGATAACGCATGGAGGC
>PPYE01311723.1_pt1 | contig 14173 bp, 16 predicted proteins | sample 1559881 | NCBI WGS metagenome assembly PPYE01 (sample SAMN08240022, study PRJNA423297) | Human gut metagenome, whole genome shotgun sequencing project.
AGAAAAGCCGGGTGGCGTTAATGCCGATAAGCCAGTCAGCCTTTGCGCGGCAGAGGGCAGACGCAAAGAGCGCGTCATAGTCCCGCCCGTCTTTGAGGGAAGCAAAGCCCGCCTTGACTGCGCTTTCCTCCATTGAGGAAATCCACAAGCGGCGCATAGGTTTGTTGCAGCCCGCAACTTCATAGACAAAGCGGAAAATCAGTTCCCCCTCGCGCCCCGCGTCGCAGGCGTTGACGACTTCGGAAACGTCGTCCCGGTGCATAAGCTCCTTTAGGATTCTGAATTGCTTTTCCTTGTCTTTGGAAACGGCATACTGCCATTCCTCCGGCAAAATCGGTAAACTGTCATAGCTCCATTTTTTATACTGCTCCCCATAGGCGGCAGCGTCGGCAAGCTGTACTAAATGCCCGACACACCAAGAGATAAGATAGCCCACGCCCTCGATATATCCGTCCTGTTTCTTCTTTGCCCCAAGCGCGGCGGCGATAGTCTGCGCCACGCTCGGCTTTTCTGCAATTACAAGTTTATGTCCTGTCAATCTGAAAATCCTCCTTTCCTTGCCCCGGCGCGGCTTCCTGTTTTTCCTGTACCTGTTTCAGACAGTAGCCGATACAGGGGGATTGCCCCCTGTACGGGCAGGAAGCGCAGGCCGGGGATTTGAAAACAGGCGGCGCATTGTCGCGCCGCCCGCATGGTCGTTGTATCATCATCTTTTCAAAGGGATTGTCGGTAAAAAGCGTCATGCTTCCTCGTCCTCCGTTTCCCCGTCGCTGCCTGTGTCCTCTGCGTCGTCCGGCTCCGGCTCGTCCTCGTCGTAGTCCTCAAAATCAAAGTCCTCAAGGTCGGTGCCGCCTTTCACACTCGGCTTGTTCTTTACAAACTTAAAGTAATAGAACGCGCCCCCGCCGCCAAGCAGAGCGACGATAAGGAAAACGACAAGCCCGCCCGTATTGCTTTTTTCCTCCGGCTGCTCGGTTACTTCCTCTGTTTCCGGCTCAGCTTCGGTGCCTGTGCAGGCGGTCATGTTGGTAGAGCATACCGGGCAGGGCGTATTGATTTTCCCGGTTTCGCATTTCTCCGTACAGGTGCAGACGGCGGGGGTCTGTGTTTCGGTGCTTTCCCCGTCCTCCAAGAGCGCGGAAAGGTCTGCGTCGTCCACTTGATTTAGGAAATGGACGGTGTTTTCTCCCTCGTCGTCCCGGTCAATGAGGATATAGAAATAATTCCCGGCTTTGGTCGTAACAGTGATAAGCTGCTTATTCCCGCCGAAATCGTCTACAAGGGTCGCGTTCCCCTCCGGCGTGAGGGGGTCGGCTTCGGTTTCCGGTTCTTCATAGACAACGCCGCTGTCGTTGGTGGTGTCCTCCTGTCCCTCCGGCGTCTGTGCAAAGGCAGTAACGGAAAAGCCGCCCATGAGCATAAGGGCGGCGCAAAATGCGGTAAGGGTTCTAAGGATTTTCTTATTCATTCTCGGTGTCCTCCTGTTCTTCGTAATCGTCATAGCCTGCGGTTTCTTCCTCTGCGGGGGCGGCAGCCATGCCGGGAATACCGCCGCCAGACAGCATAGCGTTCAGCTCTGCGGGGGTTAAGCGCATAGCGCGTACAAGCTGCACAATTTCAAGGTTTTCCGCTTCGGTTTTCTGCGCTTCCAGTCCTTTCAGCCTGTTCTGGTACTCTGTGATTTTCTCGCGGGTCTTTGCAATCTCCCTTTCAATGCGTTCAATTTTGTTCATAGCCATAAATAAAGTTCTCCTTTCTTTGCTCAAAAATGGTTTAATTCCAGTTCATCAGCCCGTACCCTTTGATACACTGATAGTTAAGGTCGTAGCTCTTTATCTTGCAGGCGTCGCCGGAATTGCCCTCGACGGTATAGACGCGGCTCCCGTCTGTGCCGATAACAAGCCCTACATGGTCTGCGCTCCCGTCTAAATCCCAATCGAAAAAGATAGCGTCGCCGGGGGCGATATTCTCATAGCCCCGCGCTCCCCATTGACCGCGTGAGGTAAACCACGGAATCCCCTGCGACTGGCAGGCGGCAAAGCGCGGCTCGGATAAGCCCATCTGCCCGTAGCACCACGACACAAAGCAGGCGCACCATTCCACGCGGCTGTTAAATCCGTACCAGCTCCAATAGGGGTAGCCGCCCACGTTGCCGACTTGCCTTTTTGCAAGGTCTACAACGGAGGTATTGCCGGGGCGCGTCCCATTTACAAACTGTACGCCGCTTAAATCCTCCGACGCGGAAGTGTCGGGGGAACCGCCGCCGAAAATCAAGGGCTTGTTGCCGCTCGTTTCCAGATAGACGCGGTACATTTCAAGCTGCTCCGGTGTCAGACGTTCCTCCGCGATAGCAGAAATCGGCGTTGTGGTAAGCTCTACATTCAAGATGTAATACTCGTAGGGTACTTCCTCGCTCGTCGTTTCCCCTGTTTCCGGGTCGGTGCTTGTTTCGGTGCGGTAGCGTATCTCCACTTCCTCGGTTATGGTAAGGGTGTACTGCCTGTTAAAAATCCGGTCAAGCTCTGCCTGTGCGCTCTGGGGCGTGTAGCTCTGTAAAAGCGCGGTAAGGTAGGACGCTAATTCATGCGGGTTATGCCCGATATTGTCAAGGTCGTAGCGGTATTCGTCATAGCCGGGATAATCCCGCTCGATATTGTCTATCCTGCTTTGCAGCTCATTTTCCATAGCGGCGTAGTTGTTCTCCGTCGCCACAAGGTCGCTGTCCTCGGACGTGTAGGAAGTCCCAAGCACGCCGTTCATCATGCCGGAGAACATAGCCCCGCAGGAAGTAAGCCCCGCCGATACCATGATAAACAGTAAGAGCGCGGCGACAGTTAAAGCGATACCCGCCGGGTGCCTTGCCACGAAAGCCGCCGCCTGCTCGGTCTTTTTTGCCGCGCTCTTTGCCGCTTTTGCGGTGCCTGTGGCTGCGGCTTTGCCGCCTTTCTTCGCCGCTTCCCGGTACTGCTTCTTGATGTTCTGCTTCTGCATGAACCGGGAAAAGGGATTGCTTTTAAGCTGCGGGTTCTCATAAAGGGCTTTCCGGTACTGGAAGCCCACGTTTGCCTTAACTGCTGCTTTTTCAGCCCTTGCCGCCGCCCGGTAGGGTTTCAGCTTATGGCTGCGGTAGCCCTCCTGTACCTTTCGCGTTCCGTATCTTGCGCCTTTCTCCGCTAATTCCTCGGATTTATGCGCTCCCTCAACGCCGGAGTTGTCCTTTTCAACGGAATGTATCTTGTTGTGGACGAAAAGCCCCGCTTCCTGCGCGGGGCGGGACAGCGGGTTACTATGCGTCCGGCCGCCGGGTATCGGCTTTTCCCGTTCCTCGAAATGCAGGCGGGTCTTTGCCTTTCCTGTGGCTTCGTCAAAGGTGCGTTCTTTCATCAGCTTCTTTTCTTTTGGGATAGCTGCCTTTGCCGCGTCCAGACGGTCGGCGGCTTCGTTGGATTTTCTGATGTACGGCTCAAGCTCCGGCGCAGATAATTCTTCCTCGGTAAACTGCAAGCGGGAAGATTTCTCTTTGACCGCCGTTTCCTCCTGCGCCCTGCGTACCGCCTTTTTGGAAGCGGCGCGGGTCTTTGCCGCGCCCGCCCGCTCCATGACGCGCTCCGCTGCGGCGTTGTCCTGCTTCCGGGAAAAATCCGGGGCAGAGGGAAGCGGGGAAGTGTCAGAAGAAACAGGGGAAAGCTGTGCCGCCGGTTCCTGCGCTGTCTGCGGCGGGGCTTCCGGCAGCTTCCGGTCTGCCCGCTCCGGCGTAGGGGCTGCGGCTTCTGGCTGCGGCTGTCCTGTGGTTTTCAAACCGTTCCGGCGTGGCGTAGGGGTATCCGGCGCGGCGCGGCCTGTTCGCCTTGAAAAATCCGCTTCCCGCTCCCGGCTGCTCACGCGCTCGGCGGTCTGCTCCGCTTCGTTTACCTCGATAAGCCCGTCGCGGGTCATTTTCTGCGTGATTTTATCACGCGGCTTATACTGCTTTATGGCTTTACACCTCCAATCCGCGCCCTCGCAAGGGCGCAATACTCTATGTTCAGTTCGATACCGATATAGCGGCGGTCAAGGCTCTTTGCAACTGCCGCCGTCGTGCCGCTGCCTAAAAACGGGTCAAGCACAACGCCGCCTTTCGGACAGCCCGCTTTGATACAGGTTTCCGCTAACTTCGGGGGATAGGCGGCGAAATGCCCGCCGCTGTACGGTACAGTGTTGATAAGCCACACGTCTCGCTTGTTCCGCATGGTCGGCATGAGGGCGTCGTCATAGTAGCCGCCGCTCCTTGCCCTGTTTATCCCCTGTACGTTCCCTTGTCCGGGTACTTCATCAGCATACTTGTGTCCCGCGCCCCGTCCGGTACGGTAACGCGCCGCTGTTGTGGCAGCGATAGGCTCCGCAATGGCGGCAGCGTCATAAAAATATTTCTTTGACTTCGTAAGCAGGAAGATGTGTTCATAGCAGCGGCTCGGTCGGTCCTTGCAGCTCTCCGGCATAGGGTTATTCTTCTGCCAGATAATATCGCTCCGTAAATACCAACCGTCGGCGCGTAGGGCAAAGGCTAAGAGCCACGGAATACCGATTAAATCCTTTTGCTTGCAGCCCGCCGCCTGTCTTGCGATTGATACCGCCTGCCCGTTCCTGCCTTTCGGGTTCTTCGGGTCGGCATAGTAGCCCTTATGCCCGGTGCCGCAATAGGTATCAGCGATATTCAGCCAGAAAGTACCGTCGGAACGCAAGACGCGCTTTAGCTCATGGAATACGGCAACAAGCCTTTCTATGTATTCCTCCGGCGTGTCCTCCCGCCCAATCTGTGCGTCAAGCCCGTAGTCCCTAAGTGCATAGTAGGGCGGGCTTGTTACGCAGCAATTCACGCTTTCGTCGGGCAGTTCCCTAAGAGCAAAGAGCGCGTCCCGGTTGATGATGATGTCGGTTTTCAGTTCGTTCATGCTTCGCCCACTTCCTCCGGCTTCGTCGTCATTACCCGGTAAAGCTCGGTGTCTTTCGGGAAGCGGTCTACAAAGGGCAATACCACGTTCCCGTAGAAGATAAGCCCCTCGCCCGCTTCGGTGTGGGTAACATACTTCATCTGCTGCGGGGAAATGTTGAGCTGCTTTGCAAGGATAGCCCGGTCGCCTGCCGCTTGATTAAGCATGAGGACAAAATCAGAGTTTTCAAAGATATTTTCCACTTCGCGGCTGCTAAGTAAGTCTTTGACGTTCTGCGTGATTGCCGTCGGTATGCCGCCCCACTTTCTGAAACGCTTCCAAATCTCCACGCTGTAAGCGGCGGTCTGTTCCTCTTTCAGAAGCAAGTGAAATTCGTCCATGTAGTAGCGTGTGGATTTCTTTTCTGCCCGGTTGATTGTGACGCGGTTCCATACCTGGTCCTGCACAATGAGCATACCTAACTTTTTAAGCTGCTTTCCAAGCTGCTTAATGTCAAAGCAGACAAGGCGGTTATTCAGCTCTACATTCGTCCTGTGATTGAACACATTCAGAGAACCGGAAACGTAAAGCTCCAACGCCGACGCGATCCGCGCCGCTTCCGGCTCCGGCTGCTTCAAAAGCTCGTCGTAGAGGTCGCCCAAAATCGGCATATTCTCCGGGTCGGGGTCTGCAAGGAACGGTCGGTACACGTTCCGAACAGCGCGGTCAATGACCGTCTTATCAATCGGCTGCAAGCCCTCCTTGCCGCCAATGACAAGCTCGCAGAGAGAAAGAATGAAGTCCGATTTTAAGGCAAGGGGGCTGTCGTCCTCGCTGTAATTCAAGTTAATGTCCATAGGGTTCACATACTGGGGCTTCCCGTCAATGCCCCTGCCCGTAGGGGATAAGCGGATAACCTGTCCGTTAAGCCGTTTAACAAGGGAAAAATAGTCGGCTAAGTCGGGGCGATTACTCGCCCTTTCTCGCCTAAGAACCGTACGTGAGCGTTTCCGCTCATACGGCTCAAGCATTTCATCACTCTTTCGAGCGGCGCTCAAGATAAATTTGTTGGCAATGTTTGTGGACATATGCCATATTAGACACTTCGTCCTTGCCGCCTGCGGGTTTCGGAACTTTAAAGAAAATCTCTCTATCGTCACTGATTTCCATAGGCATTCCACAGTGATAACAACACCCGTTTTGGTTTTTCCAAATCAGCTTAAAGCGACCGGATAACCGTTTCATGCCGTGTTCAAACTTACGGTCAAGGAAATATTGGGTGTCAAAATAAGGGTTTGCGTCAATTCGTACTTTTGTGTGGCGGACAATGGATATGTGGTCTACACGTAATAATTCTTTATCTTCGGTAGAAAATACCCAGTTGCGATTGCCTCGCCTGTGCCAATAGTTCAATGAAACCCACCATCTTCCCTTGTGAAGGTGACGGCGTTTTGCCCATCTCCACAGCAGTTCATAAAGAACATAGTCGATGTGGGCAAATGCTTCACTTGCACAGACTGACTGATGATAATTCGTCCAACCACGGATTTGTTGGTTCAGCTTTTCAATCAATACTTCCTGCTTCCAAGCCTTACCACGTTTTAAAATAGTTTCAGACAAGCTCGCTACAAAGTTTTTAATCGATTTCTTTGACGGTTTCACAATCAGCTTTCCATTAAATTTGCGGAATGTCCAACCAAGCATATCGAAGCCGTCATTGATGTGGGTAATCGCAGTCTTTTCCTCTGACAGCTCCAAACCTCGTGTTTTCAGAAATTCACGAATTAGTTCTTTTGCTTCTTCTGCGATTTCCTTTGTTGCCGCCGTGACAATAAAATCATCAGCGTAACGCACAAGGTTTACTTTGCTTTTGTTGTGTACAAAGGCGCTTACTTCGCCTTTTGCACTTAAATCAAAGTGATTTGCAAGCATTTCCTGCATACCGTCCAATGCCATATTCGCCAAAATCGGTGAAATGACACCACCCTGTGGAGTGCCGTCATCAGTTGGAAACAACTCATGTTCAAACACAAATCCTGCTTTCAGAAATTGCTTTAACACCGACTTATCCATAGGAATATTTTCAATGAGCCATTCGTGGCTGATGTGGTCAAAGCACCCCTTGATATCGCCTTCAAGCACCCATTGCGGACTGTATCCTCTTGATAATGCTGTGAAAATATATTCACAGGCATCCTGACAGCAGCGACCTTTACGGAAGCCAAAGGACTTTGTATCGGCTGTAACTTCTGATACAGGATCGAGTGCCAGTGCGTAAAGTGCCTGCATAGCCCTATCATACATACAGGGAATGCCGAGCGGACGTTTTGCTTTCTTGCCTTTCTTTTCGATGAAAATACGTCTTAGCGGTTTTGCTTTGTAGTTTTTGTCTGTGAGAGATAGCACTCCACGCATTTTAGATGCAGGGGTAGACCAGAGCTCCTTATCTATACCCGAAGTGTTTTTCCCTTTGTTGGTGGTGACTTTACGCACTGCCAATGCTTTTGCATAGTACGAATGTGTGAGCAGATATTGAAGTCTTTTCACTGTGTTCCATTTTTTATCTTGCGTTGCCTTAGCAATCCTGACTTGCAGCCTATTAACATAGATTTCCGCTTTGTTCCAGTCAATAGATTTCCACTGAAATTCAAGCGTTTTGCTGTCTGATAATCTCTCAGCTTTCGCTGTCGTTGAATAATTACCATTCATAGGTTTACCTCCATTTCTTGCTATGAAATACCATAGGAGAAGTCTGCACCCTTTCGGGTTAGGGCAAAGTTTGAACCCCTATGCACCGCCATTACAGCGTGCCATTCGCTTTCTCTCCATTTCCTTTACCCTCTATGCCGTCTCTTCCCCTTGCGGGGTTGATACCTTGCAAAGCAAGGAGCATATAGGGCTTACCAAGTTCCACATAGTAAATAATTGTGAATGCGTTAGGAGCTATCATTGAGCCGGGAGGATTGATGTCCATTTGTTGCCACGTACGCGAAAGACGCAGCAACCAACCTCCGCACCTTTTGGTGTAAGTGTATCAGCCTGATTTCACTTATTCCCTGTAACGACCCTGCAATAGTTCACTTTACGTTCTCCATAACATTCTTATCCCACAGTACGTCCGCCTTAGGCTGGCAGATTTCCCAGTGTTTATCCCGTGAGCTTCACACCCAAGCGTTACCACTTACGCATGTCACGGTAGGATTACCCCAAATGGATAGGGTAGCTGATTACAGCAATTTACTATGCGACTTCTTGTCGCACCTCGGCTTCCGGGTCGCAGATGATAATATCGTCGTCCGTAATGAGGAAAGCGTTTGTCATTTCCCGTTTCGCGGCAAAGGATTTACCGCTTCCCGGCGTCCCCAAGATAAGCCCATTCGGGTTTTTAAGCTGCTTGCGGTCGCAGAGTATCATGTTGTTTGAAAGAGCGTTCAGCCCGTAATAGAGGGCTGCGCCCGTCTGGAAAAGCTCCTGCGTAATAAAGGGGATAAAAATAGCGGTGCTGCTTGTCGTCAGCCCTCTCTGAATAGGGATAAGGTTTTCCCCAAGAGGGATAGAGGACATAAGCCCCGCTTCCTGCTGATAGTCAAGGCGGGTCAGCGCGCAGTTATATTTCTGTGCAATCCCCGCCGCTGCAAAAATGTCATTTTCCAGTTTCCGCTTCGTGTCTGCCATGTTTACCACAAGGAACGTGAGAAGAAACATACGCTCGTTGCGGCTCTGTAAATCCTGCAAGAGATTTTTCGCTTCGCTGCCGAAAGTGGCAAGGTCGGACGGAATGATGTCCATGTCGTAGCCGGAACGGACAGCTTTTTTCTGTTCCTCAATCTTCATCTTGTCAAGGTCAGTGATTTTCCGCTTGATAGTCTTGATAGCTTCGGTCTGGTCGATACTGCGGATATGCAGGTTGACGATAACGCCCGTTTCCAAGTCCAGAATGTCGGCAAGCATACGGTCGTTTAATTCCGGCGCAAGGATTTCAAGGAACGATACCGCGCCAATTTTACGCCCCATACGGAAATATCTGCCCTCCCCGAAACGGAATGAGGACGGGGCGATAAAATCTTTTGTACTAAGCCCGGACGGGGCAAGCCAGTCCCAAGAGAACGTGAACGGCTCGCCCTCCGGGTGGAATACGCCATGCAGCACTTTCAGCCGTTCATAGCCCGTCATAGGGCGGGCAGACGCGCCCAGTACCTTAAAATTGTTCAGTACGTCGGTTTCAATACGGGCAAGCCGCGCCTTTGCCGCCGCCGGATTGTCGGCTTCAACGGAAAACGTGATGTACTTGTGCTTCACAAGCCCGTTGTTGCCTTTACTAAGCTGATTTTTCAGCATATCCGAATATTCGGTACGGATAGAATTGAAAGCGTCCTCCTGCGGCGGGATATAGATAGCGTTCTCCGCCTGTTCCCGCTGCGTCCCTTGATTGATGAAAGAGAGCTGCACCGAAACGGAAGCGTCAAAGTAGTTGAGAAAATCGCACCAGTTTTCAAAAATGGCGGCTTTGTCGTCTGCCTGTGCAAGCTGATAGTTAATATCTTCAAAGGCGACGGATTTACTGTATTTCTTCTCCGATACCTTGCATATCCCGTCCGGGTACATCTGGATATAGGGGATTGTCTGCTGCGCGGTGTGGGCTTTGCCGTCGCCCTTCGCCTGCCGTATCACTTCCGCAATCTGCTTTTTCTCGGCGCGGGTTAGCTTGCGCTTCGGATTAGCCTTTGCGGGGCTTTCCGGCGCGTGTTTTTTTGTATTTGCCTTTTGCAATCGCTGATACCTCCTTTTCCAATTTTCTCTGCCGTTCCAAGACGGCATATAGGTTCTGTGTCTGATAAGGCCGCTCTTTCGGGGCAATAAATTTCGTCTGAATGATGTTCTTTGCCACCACTTCAAGGGGCTGTCCATGCTTCTCATACATAGCGAACAGGAAACAGGGCAGCATGACCGCAATCATTACCACCGACGCAAGGCTTGTGCCTGCGCTGTCTTTGAGCAAAAAGAAAAGCGGAAGTCCTAAGATAAGGGCTGCCGCGAAACAAATGATTTGCCGCTTCGTAAGGTTGAAAGCGACTTTTGTTTTGACTTTGGATAAGTCTTTGGGTACGGGTACATACGCCAAGAAAAAACCTCCTTTCCGGCACTCCCATAGCGGAAATGCCTGTATCTTTCATAGCCCGCGCCGTCAATGCGCGGAAAAAATTGATTTTGCTAACGCGCCGGATTTGAACAGGGAAAAGCAGAGGATAACGGTATAGGCTGCAAGGGAGAAAATCGCGCTGTGCAGGTTATCCGCTATAATCATGCTGTTTACCAGTACGGCATATATGCCGACGCATATCATAATCAGAAAGCCTTGAAAACCGAGGGCGAACAGGGATTTTAAGTAGTTATTGCCTATCTGCCCCCATTCTCTGTTAGTCATAGTTGCAAACGGGATAGGCGATACCGAACAGTAAAGGTAAATCTCAATCATTCTGCCGTAGAGGATAACGGTTATCAGTACGGACATGATTTTCATGCACAAGCTCACAAGGCTTGTTTCCATGACAAGTAAAAGTAGTTCGGGGATTTCCATTTCTTCAAGCCCCTCCTGCATGGAGCCGAGGGCGGCGGCAACGTCAATCTCTGTGCTGCCGCTGATTACCCCCGACGCGCCGAAAACAATATGCTGCGCCATATCGAACACCGCCATTGTGATATTGAAAGTGTTCGTCACAAGGTAAACTGCGACAAACGCTTTGAACACCCACTTGAAAAACATGAACGTGTCAACGTCGTGCATATTGTTTTTTTCCGTTACCATGCTGATAAGCTCCACGCATAGGACGTAGGTAATGACAAGCCCCGCAATCGGGACAATCACATTTTCCGATAGCGTCTGTATCATGGAAAATATGCTTGCGTTCCACCCTTGCGGGGTCTGTCCTACCTCGTTTGCGATAGTGCCTACCTTTTCGTTTACGTCCCCGAACATAGTTGACAGATTCCCGTTAATGGCTCCGATAAGGATTTCCTTTATCCATTCGTTAATCGCGTCAAGTATGCTCTGCATAGGCTACTCCCGCGCCGCTTAACCGAACAGGCCGGAGAGAAGCGGTACAAGGGTCATGCCGATAAGGGCAACGCCGCCGCCCGCCATAAGCTGCTTCATGCCCTGCGATTTCGCGCCCGGATTGTCATTTCCGTAGCCCTCCAACAGGTTGATAACTCCCCAGATACCAAGTCCGGCTCCAAGAGCGATAACAAGGGTCTGCAAAACGTCTACTGCGCTGTTAAAAAATGCCATATATCAAGTCCTTTCTGCCGCTTTTGCGGCTGCCCTCAAAAGGGCATAAAAAACGGCGGTCAGTTTGAAAACTGCCGCGGTCATAAGCCCGCCGGATTTGACGGGTTCCCCGCGCCGCTTGAAAGCCTGCGGCGCAGCGGTATTCAGTTGTAAATGGAAAAAGCCTGTCTGCGGCTTCCTGCCGCGCCCAAAAGTAGGGGCGCGTATCATGTAGCCGATATGGATTGTAATTATTTCAGTCCCCCTTTTCTGATAGTTGCTATCCGGCGTGCAAACATATATTCCATGCCTTGCAGAAATTCTTCATCTGCGCCGCTCCAAATCTGCCGCATTTTTTCTAATGATTTCTCACATTTTCGGATTGCAACTTTTTTCTTGATACGTTTATTCATGGTCTGTATACCTCCCGCTGTTCATAGTGGCGCATGACCTCCGCGACAAAACGCTTTGTGTTTTCCTGCGCCCATAGCCGCCAGTATTCGCGCCTTGCTTCCTCAATGGCTTCAAAGAGCTTGACAATCGCCTGTTCAAGCTGCTCCTGCTGTTTCTGTTTCTTTTTTCGGATACGTCTGTTCATGGTCTGTCCCTCCTGTCATTGTTCCAAGAGATAGCTCCTGCGCCGGACGTACTCGGCAACATAAAGGCGGTGTTCCCCTCCGCGCTCCTGCTGATAGTCCCGCATGGCGTTTTCCGCTTTCTCTGCAATCTTTGAAAAATAGTGTTCCCGCCGCCTGTCAGCGGTTTCCTTTGTCTGTCTGCTCATGGTCTTTGACCTCCCCTAAACAGTGCTTTTGATACAAGGCTTCGCAAGCCCTGATGAATGGCTGCAATTCCCGTCGCTTCCTCTCGGCGGCAAGGGATATGATTTTTTTGTCTGCTTTCCTCCCGGTCGGCTTATTCATGGTCGGTGTCCTCTGGTAGCTCGGAAGCGTCGATTTCGTAGTAGTCAAATACTTCGTCGGGCTTCACAATGGCGGGGCGGCGTTTCCGATACTTCTCCATGTCAAAGGTATTCTTCTTGTCGTAGTCGGACAGATACTTATAGTTTGGGTGCTTCGTGATGTCGTACTTATCCGAAAAGAACGGGCGCACACCTCTAAGCTGCAAGATACACTTGCCGCCGTCCATGACGGCGATTTCGTCCTGTGACATAAGCTCTTTCCCCAACTTCTGATAGTTCAGCCCATGCGAAAGCTCCCGTCCTCTGGTTTCGGAAGTATTAAAGCTGTCTATGGTTTCCTTGCCTAAAATTTCCGACATTTCCTTTAGCGTCGTTTTTTCCTTGCCGCCTAAGAAAAGGGTTGTGTCGCAGTTGCCGACAATGGTATCGGCATTGTCCTTGTAGATTGCCTTTAGCTGCGACTGGCTCTGTAAGATGATAGACGCGGAGATTTCCCGGCTTCGTATGGTCGCTATGAGCTTTTCAAACTTCGGGATTTGACCGATATTTGCAAACTCGTCTAACAGGCAGCGCACATGGACGGGAAGCCGCCCGCCGTAAACGTCGTCGGCCTTGTCGCATAACAGGTTAAAAAGCTGCGTGTAGAGGATTGACACGACAAAGTTAAAGGTATCGTCGGTATCGGAGATAATGACAAACAGGGCGGTCTTGCGGTCGCCTATGGTGTCAAGCTCCATTTCGTCGGTTTCCATGAGTTCCCGCAGCTCTTTAATATCAAAGGGGGCTAACCGCGCACCGCAGGAAATTAAAATAGATTTTGCTGTCTTGCCCGCCGCCAGCTTGTATTTTTTATACTGCTTGACCGCAAAATGCTCCGGGTCTTTTTCTTCCAGACGGTCAAACATGAGGTCTACCGGGTTCTTAAAGTCCTCGTCGTCCTCGCGGGCTTCCGACGCATTTATCATTTCAAGCAGCGTCGTAAAGTTCTTTTCCTCGTCGGGGGCTTCGTACCAGATATAGCCGATAAGCGCGGTGTAGTAGAGCTTTTCAGCCTTTACCCAAAAATCCTCGCCGGATTTGTCCCCGTCGCCTTTGGTGTTCGCAATAATCGTGTTGACTAACTTCAAAATGTCCTTTTCGCTGTGGATATAGACAAACGGGTTATAGTGCATACTTTTCTTGAAGTTAATCGTATTCAGCGATTTTATCCGGTAGCCGCCCCGCTGTAAGAGCTGCCCTACTTCGCATAATACCGTCCCTTTTGGGTCGGTTACTACATAGCTTGAGTGCATTTGCATAAGCGACGGCTTGACAAAGAACCGGGTCTTGCCGCTGCCGGAGCCGCCGATCACAAGGATATTTTTATTCCTTGCGTACTTCGGCTGCTTCGGTCGGCTGTTCATGGTAAGCCGTTCCGTCTGCGTGAGAGGGATATTGTTTTCAAATACAGGGTCGATATAGGGCTTGATGTCCTCGGCATTTCCCCAACGTGCAGAACCGTATTCCATGCCTTTCCGGTATTTCTTCGCGTTCTTACCCTTGAAATAGACGGCAAGCCGAATAATGACCGCCCCCGCAACGCCGATAAGTAAGTCGATAGGGTGCAGGCTCGGCGCGACGCTTTCAAAAGCGGCGGCAAAGCCTGTCCCAAGCTGCAAGAGCTTTTCGCTCGCGTCTGCGCCGGGGGCAAGGCGTACCGCCGCGCCTATCTTGTCAAAAATCCAGACAAAGAGCAGATAGGGCAGATTGAGGATAAGCAGCTTTTTGACTTCCGGCTTCATAGCGATACCTCCCTGTCCTTGTTCTTCACTTTATCCCGCTGCGCGTTCAGGCCCGCCGCCTTTTCTTTCAGAGAGGAAAGCAGCCTGCGGATAGAGGGCTTTTTCTCCTGCGTCAGCTTCTTTGCGGAAAACTCCTTGAAAGCGGCGGTCAGCACGTCGGCGTCCCGCCCCTTGAAAAACACAAGGTAGCGGGGCGGCGTTTCGGAGCTGTCTTTTTTCAGCGCGAAGTCGATACCGTACTTTTTCGCCGTACTCTCAAAGGCTTTGATATTGCCCTCGGTAATCTCAATGT
>PPYE01344050.1_pt1 | contig 14173 bp, 8 predicted proteins | sample 1559881 | NCBI WGS metagenome assembly PPYE01 (sample SAMN08240022, study PRJNA423297) | Human gut metagenome, whole genome shotgun sequencing project.
CCCCTCACCCCAAACCCCCTCCTCCCCAGGGGAATGGTCACGCCGCCTTCGGCGGGCGTTCCTGGAGGCGACAGCCGACGCTGGAGCCCGTGTTCGACGCGCTGCTGCAGTACACGTAGAACGGCCCGCGATTCCGGCTCTGGCCATAGCCACCGCCGCGGCACAGGCACGGGCCACTACCGCCGAAACCCCAGCCATCCGGGACATACGTGGTGGTACTGCCGCCAGCCTCAGAGGGATACAGCGCCCACTCCAGCTCGCTTTGGGTCGGGATGGCGAAGTCCTTCGGGTAACCAGCGACCGGCTTACCGACAAGCACGCCGTTGGCACTGTCGCTGAACTGATTGGGATTCTTGATGACGTTCAGGCCGTTGCCATTGTAATAGCAGCCGTCCATCCAGTCGTACACATTGTCCCACCAGCCCTCGATATTCCGGTACTGTGTGAAACCGTAAGTATCCCGATTGGCCGCCGTAGTACCGGTGTGGTACCGCATGGCGTCCGTACGCCCGTTGTTCTCCTTGGAGTTGCTGGCCGAGCAGCCCCGGCCGATCCGCTCGCCGTTCCAATCCGCGAACTCCACCAGAAACAGCATGTTTACATACCACATCTGGGCAAAGTCCAGCTGCCAGATGTTGGCCCCCAGGTTGTGGATCTGGGTTCGTGCCGTGCTCCGGGTGATGCTCACCTGCTGGGCCTTGTTGGTCTCCGACTTGTAGGTGCCATTTGCGCAGTGATACCGGGCGATGTAGGAGAGGTCCAGCTCGCCCAGACCGTCCCCACGGTCCATATTCACCGGGTCAACATGGAACCCTTCCACGGGGCCGTCTGCGATCTGGAGTTTCAGTTTCTTCCCGGTCTTGGTCCATTTGAACCAATACTTGGGCTCCTTGACCATCACGCCGCCCGTCCGGGTGACCTTGGTCATGTCCTTCCACGGGTACAAGTTGTCAAAGGGCGAGGAGCCGGAGCCGTTGTTCACCGCCGGGTTGGGGTCCCCAAAGCCCGCCGCTCCGTCGGTGCGCTTACCCTTGGTGGGGCCGCTGCTGGTCCAGTCCCATTCCACGCCGTAGATGGTCACGAACTGAGCATTGACTGCTACCTGCTTATCGGCCCCAGCCAGATAGTTGGCTCCCGCAGCTACTTTAACAATAATTGTAGTCGTGCCGGTGATGTTATTTACACTGTTCACCGTAACCTCGCCGGTCTGCTGATTGATGTTACCGATCGTAGCCACACCAACATTATTGGAAACGGCAGAGATCACGCCGTCGCCCTTTCGGGTCACGGTAAACTTGGCGCTTCGGGCGCCGGTATTCAGCGTTACACTTGTCGGACTTACAGATACGACCTGATCGCCCTTGCCGATAGCCCAGGTAGCTGTCTTGGCATCCACCGTGCCATCCCACCACTGATGGTTGGAATCCGGTGTAAAGGCGGCAGTGTACCCTGTGCCGGCGTTGACCTTCGCCTCTACAGATACCGTCATTTTGTTTGGATCATAATTGGCGTCCCACACCGGAGTTTTGGGGTTCCCATCATACTTCAAAGCTCCGCTCTGGGCGGGAACCTTGGCGATGGAAGCTCGGCCGATGCTCCACTGAACGGTTTTATTGGTCGTAGAACCGTCCGACCACATGCCACTTAAAAGAATAAATGTGGCAGAGTGGGTGCCGGCATTGGTCTGTGCGGTCACCTGCACTTTGGAATTCACCTGGTCAAAGTTATCCCATTCCGGTGTCTGGGGCGCTCCCGTATAGGTCGGCGAGCCCTTCTGCGTAGGAATGGGTACAATAACGCTGGTGATCGTCCACTTGACCTCCTTGGCCTCAATGGAACCGTCCCACCACTTGTAGTTGGCGGTAGGAGTAAATGTGGCTTTGTAATCGCCTGCGTCAGTTCCAGATCGGTCTCCGCCAATGGTCAACTGACCGATGTCGTAGTTGGCCCAGGTGGGAGCCTGCGGTTTGCCGTTGGCCGCCAGTACATTGTTCTGCACCGGAAGAGAAGCGATGACCGCCCGGTCAATGATCCACTCAACCGTGGCCTCGTCCAAGCCGCCGGGGAACTGATATCCATACGACAGATTAAACCGTGCGGAATAGGACCCAGCGTTCACGCCGTTGGTCGTGCCGGAAATGGTCATCTTCGACGGATCATACCCAGTCCAGGACGGAGTTTTGCCAGTCCCGTCATAGGTAAGGACTCCATTTTGAACAGGGACAGCCACCTCAATGGGGTTGACTGTAACATTCAAGCTGGCGGTCTTGGTCACGCCCTCATAGGTATAACCGATCTCCACCGGACGGCTCCCCAAAGTAGAGAAAGCGGTCTTGGGATAGGTGTATCCCGAAACCTCCTCCGTAGAGTCATCCGAGAATTTGGCAGTGACCACCATTCCCGCGGGGGCAAATTCCTCCAGATAGTGATAGACCATCTTGAAGGGGTTGTTGGTAACGGCAATGGATACCAGCACCTTCTGCACAGTAACCGGCACACTTGCCGTCTTGGTGATGCGGCCTTCGGTATAGGTGATAACCACCTCCGTCACCCCATCCGTAAGGACTTGGGGAGACACGGAATATCCGGTCACATCCGAAGTGAGACCATACCCATAGCCCGCAGTAACGACCATGCCCGTGGGGTCAAAGGACTCTCCGGACTTGTAGGTGGTCTTTTGGGGCGGCTTGGTAATTGTCAGGGTCTCCAGCCTCAGAGTACCGCCTCCGCCGCTGCCGCCGGTCATGTTAAAGACCTTGCCGACGTTTGCATTACTCATTATTCTGCTCGACCTCCAGTCGCAAAATATAAATGGTCAGATTTTCCGTTGGAGTTACCTCGCAGTGAAAGGTGACCTGACCGTTAACGGTGATATTGTCAGCTTTCACGCCAGTCTCGCTGACTGCCATAAAGCAATCCGCGTCGGCGCACACAATATACCAGTATTTTTCGTCAGCCAAAAGGATGTTGTCCTTTACAGTCTGAGCTCTGCCGCTCCAGTTCTCGGCCGGCAGAGTAACGGTAGTACCGCTATGCTGTGCACCCTCCAGCAGAGGAATGATCGACTCTAAAAGCTGGTCGACGCGGTTCAGGGTATCGAGTTTTCCCCTTTCTGCCAGAGCCCGCAACTGCTCTAAGGTTGTGGCTTTGTTCTCTGCCATGTTAGAGCTCCTTTCCGAAAAAATAAGAGGGGGACAGGAATACCCCATCCCCCTCCGCGGTTATCAGACGCCAACAGCGGCGCCAAAGACCTCATTCAGCATCTGATTGACTTCCTCATCAGTCGCAACCTCAATGCTGTCCAGCTTGATCTTGTCCTCCTTGGACATCAGACCATTTGCCTGGCTGGTAGCAGGCTGATAGGTGGTGTCCTGTGCGGGGATACCGAGAGCAACGATATCCTCCTTGGTCACATCGTCGCCGATGACCGCATGACCCTGATTATCCTTACCGACCTTCTTGAAGCCGGCTTCGACCGCCTCAGCGGCAGGGTGAGTGTAGACCACGGTCTCCTGGCCATTGATCTTGATGTTGCCGTTGACCTCGGACTTCTCCACCTTGGTCGCACCGGAGGCAATGTCCTTCAGCGCGGCGGTGATCTTGCCCTCAATGGCGGTCATCACGGTGGCGTACTCGTCCTCGTCACCACCAATACCGGCAACGATACCGTTCAGCTTGGTGATGGCAGCATTCATCGCGGAAGCGTCATCGGGGTGATCCTGAATCCACTGAGCAATCTCAGTCAGAGTATCCAGGGCCTCCTGGGCGCCCTCGGGGATCAGCTGAGCAGCCAGCTCCTCGTTGGCGATGGTGCGGGCGCTCTTACCCTTGTCGTTGCCGATCAGAGTTTCGACATCGGTCTTGGCGGCCTTAGCGTCCAGCACAGCCTTCAGAGCGGCATCCAGATCGGCCTCAGAGATCTGAGCCTTGTAGGCCAGGGCCGCCAGACCCGTCACTGCAACATCCTTGCCGTTGACCGCCAGGGTGCCATTGGCGGTGCCAGAGGCGATCAGAATGTCCACCATCTTGTCGGCGATGGCCAGGGCAACGCCGTTGACCTTAACGCCTACCAGGGACTTGGATTCGACCTTGCTGATTTCGCTCTTGGTGCGCTGAGCCAGAAGCTTCAGCTGTTCGAGAGTAGTGTGCTTAGACATAAATATGTCCTCCTTAAAAATATTTGTTTACGGCTCTTCGCCGAAAACATCATCGAGAATGTCCTCCACCTCTTTGTTAGTGGCGGTATTGTCCGGAGCCTCAGGATTTTCGGGAGGTATCCAGGAGGACTGGAATGCATTGTCGAGGACTTCCTGAACCTCTGCATCTGTAGCAGTATTTTCCCGGATGACCTCAAGGATCTGGGCCTTCACATCTCCATCGATGTGGGTGGGCGGCATCAATTGCGTGGGGTCAAGCGCGTACATGATCTTGCTGGTCAGGCACCATACGGTAGCTTTTTGCTCCGCGCCCTTGACGCCGGACACGCCGATGTGAAGACTGACCCCCGCCTGCTTCAAACACTCGGCGGGGATGATGCAACGGTCATCCGTCAGCTTCACGGATAGCTCCACGCTGCCGGCCTTGAAAATGGCCGTTTTTGTGTAGCCATCCCAGCTTTTATCAAAGAGGAACTCCACGATGTAGAGGGTTTCGGCGTTCTGCACCAGACTCTCATCCTTGAGCATATGGGCATAGGTTTCTTTGACTGCGATTTCCACGGGCCGCACCTCCTTACTGAATAGCCCCGTTGCCGGACAGCTCGAACCGGATGAGATGGACCATCAAATCCATCGCCGGGTCGGTGTCGCAGGTAAACACGAGAAAGCCGGAGGCGGTGATGTCCTTCGGCTGTACGTTGCAGTCGATGAACTCCTCCTTGCAGGCCTCCTCTGCGCTGAGAAAATACTTGTGGGTCGCCAGGGCCAAAAGCCGGCTGTCGGCAACGGTAACGCTCCCGTCCTTCCACCCGTTCTTGGGGATGACCAGGTCAAAGGAGATGCCCAGCACGTCCCCCGCACCCGTTCCGTTCAGGCCATTGTAGACCGAGATGTTGTACGAGGACCCGTCTGTCAGATGCACGGTGTAAACGTCTGTGCTGCCGGGGGAGTGGTCGCCCTCGGTCAGCTGGATGTCGTCGATACCCACGCCAATGGGCCCTCGCAGCTCACAGCTGATTTTTGTATCGTAGTATGCGCCCGTTTCCGCGTCCCAGATCCACCAGGTTCCATTTTGAGGCTTGGGTGGTTTCCCACTGTACTGTTCTGCCCTGGAAGCGCTCTCCGCAGCGTTTCCGGCTCTCTCTGCGGCGGCAGTCTTGGCCTGTTCCGCGGCCAGTTTGGCATTCTCGGCGTCCTCTTTGGCCTGCGCGGCGGAGAGGGCGTCGTCCTCGGCGCTCTCTTTGGCGGCTTGAGCCTTGCCGCTTGCGGCCTCCGCGGCATCCTTAGCCCCCAGCGCGGCGGTTTCCGACTTCTTGGCGTTGGTCTCGCTGAGCTTGGCTGCCGCCTTTGCCTTCTCGGCGGCCTCCTTGGCGGCCTGAGCAGCCTTCGCATCTGCCGCTGCCTGACCGCCCAGAGCTTCTACCTCATTCCTGACGTTTTTGGCCCGCTCCTCAGCGGCTTTTGCCTCAGACGCGCTCAGAGCGGCGGCATTTCTGGATTCTTCCGCCTCCCGGGCCTTCTGGATCGCCGCCTTCTCGGAATCAGCCGCATTGGTCTCCGACTCCTCGGCGCGGCTTGCCGCATTGATGGCGTTGTCAGAATACTGTCCCGCCTGGGTCTCAGAGGCCTTGGCCCGTTCCTCGGACGTTTGGGCATCTTTGGCGGAGTCCTTGGCCTCCTCCGCCTTTTGAGCGGCGGTGGCCGCCTCACTCTTGGCCTTCTCGGCGGAGGCGGCGGCAGAGTCCTTGGCCGTGGCCGCAAACTCCATTGCGCTGGAGGACTCCTTGTTCATGGCGGCCAGGGCGTCGTGGATGGAACCGCGCACCTCCTCGCCATAGATAGCCTCCAGTATTTTCTTTAGATAACTGCTGATGTCGGCCAAATCAACTCACCCCTTCCTAATCCTCCAGCATCCAGTCGATCGCCAGAATCTCTTCCCCCGACAAATTTCCAACGGCGTCGTCATACTTCGCCATCATCAGCTCCACCTCATGCTCCATTTCATTGAACGGGGCCAGCTCGTCGCAGAACTGCTGAAAGTTGGGGGAATCCATTTTGAGCGTATAGGTCGGCGCGCCCCGCTCATCCTTTCCCTTCTCACCGTACTTTTCGATCAGGCTTAAGCGAATCGTCTCGAACTCCACGATGGAATTGGAGAGAAAGCGGTAATTCCGGGCCGCCATATATCCGATCTTGTCCCGCCTGGAGAGCAGGGGCTTGAGCGACTTCAGATATACGAGCACTTCGGAATTTTTTAATTTTTTCTTCATAACGGCATTATTCTCCTGTTCCAAAATCCAGACCTCGGACGGTCGCGCCGCTGAAATCCACATGCCCCTCAAAGAAAACGACACCGCCGCTGCCCCGGTTGCCAATCGTGATATAGCCTCCGCAGGGGCTGTAAATGTCGATGTAAGGGGCATCCCCCTCGTAATACTCGATGGCCAGCATGTGGTATCGGCTGTTCCCATAGGGGCCGTAGAGGTTGAAGCTCCCAAAGTCGCTCCCGGCGATGATGTTGAATTCCTCGCCGTAGAACTCTCCGCCTTCGATGACCGGGGAACGGATCGTGGTCTGGTCGATATAGGTGCTCTTGATGTAGCCGGGCATCTCAATGGAGTCCGCCAGCTTGTACGCCCGGTCGGCCCGGGAGTACGCGTCGTCGGCGTAGTCATAGGCCTCGTCCGCCAGATTGTAGGCGTCGTTGGCCATGGAATAGGCCGGATTGGAATTGATGTTCTGGTTGCTTACCTGGGCCCAGTTGATGCTGCTCCCGGCTCCCATGGTCACGCTGCCGTTGATGGTGACAAGGCCGTTGGAGCTCACGGCGAACGTCACCGCCCCCGTGCTCTTGTTGCTCACGGTCAGGCCGTAAAGGTCCAGATAATCCGCCTTGAACTTGTCGCCCGTCAGCATGCTGTTTCCATAGGGGTCCAGAAAATCCTCCGCCTGTACCACGCCTCCGAAGGAGCCCTTGGCGGCTACCAGCGTTCCGGCAAAGGTGCCCCGCCGCGCAGTCAGATTTCCCTGCTCGTCCACGATAAAATTCCCGCCGATATTGATGGAGCCTTTCTTCATGGTCAGCGTGCCCGTTTTCATATCCAGGGAAAAGTTCCCGCTGACGTCCTTGAGCACGCCTGCCCGGATCACATCGGCATTGAGCACGCCCGTATTGACGTAGTCGGCCACGATGGACCCGTCCATGGTCATGGCCAGCCCAAAGGTCTTCCCTCCATCATTGGAGTACCCCAAGCCGTTCATGTTCCACTTCCACAGCTTGTCCGCCTTGGTGTAGTCCCGCACGTTGGAGATATAGAGCGTATCCGAGCCATACTCGTCCCGGGTGATGGTGATGTAGCCCGTGGTGGCCATATTGATGATCTCCGTGGCGTTTTCCTTGGCCTCCTTGAGAATGGAATGGGCCTTGGGAAGCCCCTCGATCTTCTCCAGCACCGCGGCGTTGGTCTGATTGTTCACGCTGGTCAGGCTGACCTGTACCGAATCCCCCATTTTGAACTGGGTGTTCTCCGGGTGATCCAATGGGATCTCCAGCTTGGTCACCGGGAACATCCGGTCCAGGCCGTGGGGGCGGGAGATGACCCGGATCTCGTCCAGCAACTTGACCGCCTCTGTGTTTACGTCCAGATAGTGCAGATCCAGCGCGCTCAGCTCCAGCTCCAGGTTGTCGAACTGGAGGTCTGCCAGATACTCCCTGGCCTTTTCCAGAAGCGCCTCCGGGTCGCTCACATCGTCCCAGCTGACTGTCTTGGCGATCCAGCCGTAGTGCTTTACCGCCTCGTCCGACTGGACATAGAGGCTGCCGCCGTTCACGCTCTCCACCGTCAGGTAGGCGTCCAGCGCCTCAATGGGGCTGTCGTCCAGCCGGCTGCCCAGCGGGATAATGGCGGTGGCATACTCCGTGGAATCCCAGTTGCGGGTGAAGTCGATGAGATTGGACCCAAACTGGATGACCTGGCTGCAAGTGTCGGGGTACTCCTTCAGGTAATCCAGATACCGCACCCCATCCGCCTTCCGGACCCGGAGATGGCCTCCGTAGGTTTTCACCAGAGCGTTGAGCAGCTCCATCGTCTTCTCGTAATTGGTGTAGTAGGTGGGGAAGTTCTCATCCACCACCGTCACCGCGCCGATGGCGAATTGCCGGTTGGCTCCGACTTTGGAGTTGTGAACGGCAATCAGCTGCTCCAGATACTCCCGGATCGATTTTCCGGCATACTCCGCCGGAGGCTGAACGGAATCGTTGAAAAACGCCAGTTCTCCCTCGCAGTAGAGCACCCGGTTGTTCCAGAAGTCCTTGTTCTCCGAGAGCGCCCGCCCCGCCCAAATCTCCTCTCCGTTTTTCTTCACGGAAATATCCGTGACCATGCGGACAATGGTGTCGTAGGCCTTGTTGGTATGGGGGAGGGCCATCTCCAGCGACCCGGCCGCGCTGTCCTCCAGCGTCAGCTTGGGGTTGACCACCTTCATGTCATCCAGCGAGAACACATCGTTGTAGATGCACACGCCATCCGCGTAAATGCTATACATCCCTCACAGCCTCCCCACTCTGAAATCCATCGAGACCGTGCCTGTGCCGGTGTCGCACCACAGCTCCAATGTGGCTCCCTGGCCGCCGAAGAACACAAACTCCGGGAACTGGATGGTGCCGTCGGTGAGCAGCTTCGTCTCATCCAGCCCCAGCGTTGGGTTGACAAACCGGATGTGTACGCCCCTCTGGTCTGAGCTAGTCACAAAGAACTGCGGACACACCGGGGCCCGCCCAAAGAGCGCGGCCTCCAGCCGGATGGTCCTCTTTTCAGCAGTCACGGCGATGTCCTTGAACAGAGCCGGCCGGATCACGCCATTTTGAAAGTTGAAGGGGTCCCACAGCCAGTCGTCCGTGGAGGACAGAACCGACCACTTGTAGGGCCCCACGTCATAGTCGATGGTGATGCGCGACCAGTCCTTTTCCGACTTCCAGGCGTTGACCACGAACCGCCCCTCGTAAAAATACTCCGGGTCATCCTCCAAAATCGCCCGCAGCTTCTGGCCGTGCAGATAGTCCGTGATGTCGGAATAGGCCATGTGCCAGGGCTTAAAATCGTTCATCACGATAAACTCAATGGAGCCCGTCCGGTTCTGATACACCGGATACCCGGTGAGAGACTGGGATAAATCGATCACCCCGTCCCCACCGGGTATTTCCAGCGTCTTTACCTTTTGAGCCGGAGGATTGAACACGGGGCGGGAGGCGGGAACCAGCCGCCAGTCGTCCCAGGTGTTTTTATCCCCAAAGGTAACCGAATGGTACAAGCTTAGTTCCCCCTTCCTCTGCGCGTGACCCTCTGCCCGAGGGCGTTGTCCATGGGTCCTGCCATCTCGCCCACCAGCGTGCCGGTATCCAGGACCACACGCATCCGTTCCATTCGCTCCGTCATCTCCGCCATTTCGCTGCGAAGAGCGCGGAGCTCCTCCACAATGTCGCCGTTGTCCACGTTGACCACCGTTCCGCCGCTTCGGCCGGGCTCGGCAAAGGCCAGGCTGGCCTGCCCGACGAGGCCGATGGTCCGCTGGGGATAGAACAGGCTGTTCAGCTCGTCCGCCCCGCGCATTACGTCGGAGAGGTCGAGCACCGGCCGGATCGTAGGCTGAGCATCCATATCTCCGCTGAGCAGCTCGGCCGCGATGGACATGGCGTTGGAAAGGCCGTCTGCGGCGTACTCCGCCACATTCGCCCCCGCGGCGTAGGACTTCTTCGCGTAGTCTGCCAGTCCCGTCACAAAGCCAAGCCCCGTAAAGTTACCCAGCTCCCGGAAGACCCGAGAGGGGGAATTGATCTTCAGCGTGCTCTTGACCGCCTCTACGCCGGCCAGCGCCATGCTGGTCAGTTCATCGAGGAAAGCGGATTTCGACAGGGAGACGCCCTCCGCAAGACCGGCGGGGATCTGCTGTCCCGTCTCGGTCCATCCGGCTTCCTTCAGGATCTTCGTGGCCGCCTCGGTCATTTCCCGCATCTCGGCCTCGGTGTCCTTCTTGATCAAGCCCACGTTTTCCGCGAACTCCTGCCGGAGCGACGCCAGTTGATTGGCTGTATCCTCTTCCAACTGGGACAATTCCTCCTGCCAGGTAATGCGGTACTCCTCCAGCTCCGCTTCCGCGTCGGCCCGCAGCTGAGCGATCTGCTCCTGGGTTTCCACGCGGAGGCCTTCCAGCTCCGAGGTGGCCTGTTCCCGGGCCTGAGCGTGCTTGACGGACCAGAGGGAGACGTACTTCTCCAGCTCGTCGTCGCTCATGGAGTTCAGCGCCCGGATCTCTTCGATGGCGGACGGCCCCATCTCCTGGAGTTCGGAAATCAGGTCCGCGTCAACCCCCCTGGCGGAGAGCTGGCCCAGAATATCCTGCCATTCGCCGAACTCCTGCACCTGCCCCTCCAGGTTCTTCATCAGGGTATCGCTGCTGACGGCCTCCTTCTTTGTAACTTCATCGAAAAGGCCGTAGGACTGGTAGAGACTGTTGGTGCGGGATTCCACCGCGTTCTGATACTGGTCATTCAGCGACTGAATATCCCGTTCCAGCTGCTCATTGACAGAGCGAACCTTGTCGGCATACTCCTGCTCCAGCTGGATGCGCTTCTGGTTGGCGGACTCCTGAACGCTCTGGACGTCAGCGATATACTGCTTCTGGGCCTCATAGATCTCCTGTTCCAGCTGATAGACCTTCAGGTCCATCTCCTCGCGCTCTTTGCTGCCCGCCGCATACCGGCTCTGAACACGCTTATAGGCGGCCAGCTCGTCCGCCAGGCTCATTCGGCCGTAGTTCTTCTCCTTCTCGATCCAGTCCATGGAGTTCTGATAGGACTCGTCCACAAGCTGGTTGCGAAGGGTGTAGACCTCCCGGTCGATCTTCTTGCGTTCCTCGCTGCCCTCCATATACCGGGACTGCATCCGCTCATAGGCGGCCAGTTCCTCCTCGGTGCTCAGCCGGTTGTAGTATTTCTCCTCCTCGATCCAGTCGAGGGAAGCCTGATAGGTGGACGCCACCAGTTCATTTTGAAGCTGATAGACCTCCCGGTCGATCTGCTTCCGCTCCTCAGAACTGGCTTTGTACCGCTTCTGAAGGTTTTCCCATCCGGCCAGCTGGTCTTTCAAACTCAGCTCGTCGTAATAGGTCTTCTCGTCCACCCAGTCCTTCCAGGCGTCGATGCCTTTGTTGCTGACGGCGATGACCTCGCCGATCATGTCGGAAGTGGCCTGGGCGGCCGGGACGATGCTGTTGTCGACGCCGATGGCCAGACCCTCACCGATGTTCTCGCCCAGATAAATGAACTCCCGGGATGGAGAATGGCTGTCCAGGGCCTTTTTCGCCGCGTTCAGCGCGGCAAGGCCCAGACTGCGGCCCGCAGAACTGGAGGCGCTGAACTTAGAGCGGATGCCTTTGACAAAGCCCTGTCCGGCATTTTCACCGGCAGTCTCAAACTCGGGCTTCATGCTGTTGATTTGGGATACGGCCGCAGACGCCACCGTCCCCGCTGCCGCCTTTACGGCGCCGGAAGACGATAGGATTGAAGCGGTAAGGTTCCGCATCATGCCGTCAACCGCGTTTTCAATCACAACGACCTTTTTATCCACGATGCCTGCCATCGACTCCACAAGCGTCTCCATGGCGGAGCTTGCCACCGGGATATTCGACGTGATGGAACCGCGGACGGAGGTCAGCATGCTGACCACGGCGCTGTTTACGGTGCCGCCGCAGTTGTAGAAGGCGTCGGTGAATCCGGAAATCCCGGCGTCGCCCATCTTCTTCATACTGTCGGCGAATTTGGTCAGGCCGCTGGTGTTGACGCCGTTTACACCTTCCGCCAGCTTGATCAGATCCCAGACCTGGGTGATGACGTCGGACAACTTGCCGAGGTCAATACCGGAAATCTCATTGTAGTAATCCTTCATGGAGGCGCCGAATTTGGAAATATCCGCGCCAAAGGACGCCAGCGTCTGATCCCCGCTGAACCACTGGTCGAACAGACTGCTGTCCGGAAGGCCGGTCGCCAGATTGGAAAGCGCGCTCGCAGCGTTGGCCGAGGCCGTTACCGCTTCCGGCTTCACATCCTTGATGGCCGCCGCATAGGCGGCCAGATCTGCGCCGAAGGCCGTGAGGTCGTCTCCAAAGGCAGTCAGATCGGTTCCTCCCGTAAAGAAGGAGAGCAGCCCGCCCGTATTGGGAAGTGTGTTGGCCAGCTCCACCAGCGCCTGACCGGCGGAGGCGGAACTTTTCACGGCAGTGGGATTGATGTCGGCCACGGCGTCTCCGTAGGACTTCATAGCCGCGCCGAAGGGGACAATGCCCGCGGCAAAGGTGCCAAGGTCGTTGCTGCCATCAAAGAAGGTCATCACACCGCCCACATTGGGCAGATCGGTCTGAAGCTGGGCCAGGGACTGGGCGGCAACCGCAGAAGCCGTGATCGCCTCGGCGTTGATGCCGGCCACGGCTTCCCCATAGGATTTCATGGCCGCGCCAAAGGGCACAATGCCCTCCGAGAATGTACCGAGATCGTTTCCTCCCGTGAAGAACTCCATGACCCCGCCAACCTGCGGCAAAGCAGCCTGAAGTTTTGCCAACGACTGGGCGGCGACTCCAGACGCCTCCACGGCGCCGGCATCGATACCGGCCACAGCCTCTCCATAGGACTTCATGGCCTCACCAAAGGGGATCACGCCCTCGGAGAATGTTTCAAGGTCGTTCCCGCCGGTGAAAAACTCCATGATGCCGCCCACGTTGGGCAGGGATGCTTGCAGCTCCGCCAGGGCCTGAGCCGCCACAGCCGAGGCGGAGACCGCGCCGGCGTCAATGCCGGAAACAGCGCCGCCATAGGCTTTCATGGCCAAGCCAAAGGAGAGAACTCCATCCGCAAAGGCCCCAAGGTCGTTTCCGCCGGTGAAGAATTCCAGCACCCCGCCCACATGGGGAAGAGACGCCTGAAGCGCGGAGAGGGCCTGGGCCGCGGTAATGGAGGCGGAAACAGCGCCCGCGTCCAACCCGGTCACGGAATCGGCATAGGCTTTCATCCCTTCTCCGAAGGGGAGCAGACCGTTTGCGAAGGTCTCCAAGTCGTTTCCTCCGGTGAAAAAGTCCACCACCCCGCCGATATTGGGAAGGGAGGCTTGCAGCTCTGCCAGCGCCTTTGCCGCAGTGGCGGAAGCGGTCACCGCTTCGCCGTCCATGCCGGCCACGCTGTCGGAATAAGCCTTCATCGCCTCTCCAAAGGGAACCAACTGATCGCCAAAGGTCTCCAAATCGTTGTCGCCCGTGAAGAATGCGACCAGACCTCCGGTATTCGGAATGGTGTTTGCCAGCTCCACCAAAGTTTTTCCGGCAATGGCCGAGTTCGCAACCGCATCGCCGTCCAAACCGCTGACCGATTTTGAATAATTCTTCATGGAGACGCCAAAGGAGGCAAGCTGCGCTCCGAAGGTTGCCATATCGTTGTCACCGGCAAAGAAAGCGACAGCGCCTCCCGTGTTCGGGAGCGTGGCCGCCAGCTCCGCCATGGCCTGCCCGGCGATGGCTGAGTTCTTAACCGAGTCCACATCCAGTCCGGTCACCGCGTCAGAGTAGGCTTTGATGGCCTCCCCAAAGGGGACTAGCTGGTCGCCGAACGCGCTCATATCGTTGTCGCCGGCAAAGAAAGCCACCGCTCCGCCTGTATTGGGCAGGGTAGCCGCCATTTCCGCCATGGCTTTGCCTGCGGTAGCCGCGTTAGCCACGGCATCGGCGTCCAACCCCTTGATGTTTGCGGCAAACCGCATCATGGACCCGCCAAAACCAACCAGCTGGTTTCCAAACTCGTCCATGTCATTTTCGCCGGTGAAGAACCCCGCGATGCCGCCGCGGTTCGGCAGGGTCGCCGCCATCTCGGCCAGTGTCTTTCCGGCAATCGCGGCCGTGCTGACCAAATTGCCGTCAAGTCCGGCGATGCTGTTGGAAAATTTCATCATTGCCTCACCGAAGGGGACAAGCTCCCC
>PPYE01072557.1_pt1 | contig 14171 bp, 18 predicted proteins | sample 1559881 | NCBI WGS metagenome assembly PPYE01 (sample SAMN08240022, study PRJNA423297) | Human gut metagenome, whole genome shotgun sequencing project.
ACTATATAGTAATAATTTAGTAATGAATAATAATAGAGAAAAGAAACGCAAAGGACCGGCAGAAGAGCGTAAGCCGGATACTACAACCAACGAGGAAAACCTTGATGAAATCATTGCCCGACAACGAGAGAGGGAAAAGAATCTGTATCCGGTCCGGATATCCGCTACTACGGTGATCTATGTTACCAAGAATAAGGCTACTCGACAGTATGCAGAAGAGTATAAACGTGATAAATTGATGAGGCTATAACGATGAAGAAGAAAAGAATATCTATACGATTTGATGATCGTACCCTAATGCTGCTGGAAGAATTATCCAGTAAAACAGGTGCTAAAACCTCTGTAGTTATCCGCTCTTTGATCATGAAGGGCATTAACGACATAATGGACGATACAGGTAATTTTAAAATTAATGAGAAACAGATACAAGAAGAGTAAATTCTATCCGGTTATTGCCGGAAGTATAGCCCGCAATTATAATAAACTGCGGGCCTTATGCTTCCGGCAGGTAACTGGGTATTTTGATTCCTGTAGCCATGAGGATATCTTTCAGGATACAGTTCTGTACGTTATTCAAGATAAAGAATCCTTGAAATGTACTACTGATGAAGACCTGATAAGACATTTCCTTCATCGCTACCGGATGATAGAGTTTCAGACAATACGAGATGCCCAACAGCTAAAGAAAATACCCTATGCCGACTATATACAAGCCAAAGAAGAAGCAACCGAAAGACAATAACCAATACAATGCCGAGCGGCGGAAGATATATAATTCTGAACGCTGGCGCCGGTTGCGTGCATGGAAATTTGCATGTAATCCGTTGTGTGAACTATGTCTGCAAGAAAACAAAACAGTACCAGCCGAGGACATCCATCATATCATTTCATTTATGAGTACGGATGACCCGCAGCAACGTTTATTTCTTGCCTATGATTATGATAACCTGATGAGTCTTTGTAAGCAATGCCATCAAAAGATTCACAACAAACTATAAACTATCCAGGTGTTCCCTGAAATCCCGGTTCAATTCATACGTCAGGAAATAATAAAAGAACGTTGCCCGCATAGGTTTGGACAATTCACGTTTACCGGACATGATAAGACTCAAAGAAGAACGATCAATAGCTAATTGCTTTATTAGATCATTTCTCCTTATACCAAACTCCTGCATTTTACTTTCTATCCAGTCCACTGTTATATCATCTACATTCAAAGAATATGCCACTGGGATAATCTTTGAATCCGGATACAATTCTTTTCCCCGCTCAATGAGTTGCTTTTGGTTCAGTATATACCCGTTTATCAGTCTCGCCTGGGTGACTTTTACCGTACCGTCTTCCAATGGTTCAATATCTATCCCCATTCTTCTGTAACCATTAATAAATTCTTTTTCCATACTATTTCTATTTTAGAAAAGAAAGAAAAAGCAAGGGGAGAACCCCTTACTTAATTCTAATCTCTTTTACGTTTGTCATATCGTAGATTGCAAGTTGATTGTTTTCCTTTGCGAACTCTATCGCCTTGTCAATCTCCGAGTTTTTAAAGACCTTTACGCTGTCGAAGTAGTAACGTTCGCTTTCGGTATCGAACCAACCGCCAACCATCTTACTATGTTCTAAAGCATGATTAATGACTCTGTTTAAACTCTCTTTTCCGAAACTGTTTTGCGTTTCCTGATACGCTACTGAAATTCCGTACTTAACTGGTTTCATTGTCTCAATGTTAAGAGTAAAACCATCGGGATTGATTAGTGAGTATTCCCAAACTCCATCGATTAATTGTTTCATAATGTCAAATGATTTAAAGCCCCTTGCTTTACTGTTACAAAGATAGTATATTTATTTGCTTTACGCAAACTTTTATATTAAAACATTTGCTTTACGCAAACAAATAGGGATTTCCCTACTTCCTCTTTCCGTGGAACAAAATGTTAAAATTTCGTGGAACATCGAGAAGGGGGAGGGGGTGTTTTTTTAGAGGTTTTGACCTCCGAAACCTCGCCCCACCCTTCTTCACACGCACGGCACTTTTTCAAATTTTGAATTTGTTAATTTATTAACATTCCATTTGTCGGACACTTGTGTGGTTGATATAAAAAATGGATTATGGTAAAATTTGTAATGCCAAAAGGCTGTTCGGTGGAGACGCAGAAATTTATGCGCGATGTTGTGAAGGAACTGAATGCCCGCAAGGCAATTCAGAATATAGACCTCGGTGCTCTCCGGATGCTCGCCACGAGCTATGAAATGTATTTGCAGGCAACGGAGATAATGCTTCAGGAAGGACCGGTAATAATGATCAAGTATGAAAGGGCTGCTAATCCCGCGCAAAACATTGCTACGAAAAACTATGCCCAGGTGATGAAGATCATGACTGAATATGGCCTGACCATTAAGAGCCGCGGAAGCATCAAGTCTTTGAAGTCGGATAAGGAGGAAGACTCTCCTTTGGATCAGTTTCTTAAGAAAGGAGCTCGTGAGAAGCGATGAAGGGATACTATCAGTATGCCGCCGATGTTAGGGATGGCAGGGCTCTGGTAGGGGAATTTATAAAACAGGCTGTCGAGCGGTTTTATACTCTGTTCGAACGGGACGATATCGAGTTTCGCGAGGAACGCGCCGATTATGCCATTGAATTCATAGCCTTGCTGCGTCACTACACCGGCCGTCATGCCGGGAAACCGTTTACGCTATTGCCTTGGCAGGAATTTGCTGTAGCAAGTATATATGGTTTCTATAAGAAGGACGATGACGGCACATGGTGCCGGCTGGTTTCATCGGTATATATCGAGATGGCCCGCAAAAACGGGAAGTCCGCTTTTGCTGCTGCTCTTTGCCTTTATCATCTTATTGCTGACGGTGAATCCGCGGCCGAAGTATATTTGGCCGCCAACTCCAAAGACCAGGCTAAGGTCAGTTTCAAGATGTGTCGCAACTTTGTCTCCGGTCTCGATCCGAGACACCGCTATCTCGAATCTTTCCGCGACCAGATAAACTTCGATAAGACCCTGTCTTTCCTGAAGGTGTTGGCCGCCGATTCCAGTAAGTTGGATGGGCCTAACCCGTCGATGTTCCTGCTTGACGAGTATCACGCTGCAAAGAATTCCGGACTAAAAGATGTACTTCAATCCGGACAGGGTATGCGTGATGATCCGATGTCGGTTATTATTACGACTGCCGGCTTTGACAAATTAGGACCGTGCTATCAATTTCGGGAAATGTGTACGGAAGTTCTGAAGGGGCTAAAGGAGGATGACACTCTTTTCGCCTTGATTTACGCATTGGATGAAGGGGATGACTGGAAGGATGAAAAAATGTGGGCTAAAAGCAACCCTAATCTGGGAATTACAGTTAAATCGAAGTACCTACGGGAACAGGTACAGAAGGCTATCAACTCACCATCGGAGGAAGTAGGTATTAAGACGAAGAACATTAATATGTGGTGTGACGCGGAAACAGTTTGGATTCCGGATCACTATATACTTAACTCATCGGATAATGTGGAATTTGAACGGTTCCGCGACATGGATTGCTATATGGGTATCGACTTATCGAGCACAAGTGACTTGACTTGTGCCGCATTTATGTTCCCCACTTCCGAAAAAACATATTTCAAGGTTAAATACTACCTGCCGGAAATGGCTTTACAGGAGAAGCGCTTCAAGGAACTTTATGGCGAATGGCGCAGGCAGGGGTTGATTACCATCACTCCGGGTAATGTGACGGATTACGATTACATCCTGAATGATATTCTGGATATTCGTGATAAGGTTTACATCCAGAAGATATCCTATGATAGCTGGAACGCTACCCAATTTACGATCAATGCCGAAGACAAGGGATTGCCAATGGAACCTTTCAGCCAAGCTCTTGGAAACTTCAACCGTCCAACGAAGGAAATGGAACGCCTGTTATTATCCGGGAAGGCCGTGATTGACAATAACGTGATTAACCGGCACTGTTTCCGCAATGTGGTCATGGCTCGGGATCGGAATGGAAATACTAAGCCGTCCAAACAGTTTGAGGAAAAGAAAATAGATGGGGTCATCGCCATGCTTGAGGCACTTGGCGGGTACTTGTCATCACCTCGTTATGGAGAATTCTACTAAAGTGTCCGACACTTCTGTGGTTAGTGTGTAAAAGTGCACTTGAAATGAAATTATTCGGATATAATTTAGAACTGAGGAAAGCAACCAAGCAGGAGACATCCCGTATTCCGGCGTGGAGCTACTCCGGTGGGCACGCCCCACTATTGAGCAGAAGCAAACCAATGCTGCTGTCTACTGTCTACCGTTGCGTAGACCTGATATCGGACAGTGTGGCGGTACTTCCGCTAAAAACATATAAGTTGGACGGGGAAGGTTTCAAAACTGAATTCAAGCAGCATCCGGCTTATTCTTTACTGGACTTGGAGCCTAATGAGAATATGACCCGTTTTGTGTTCTTCAAGACGCTCATGGCATCGGTACTGTTGACTGGAAACGGGTATGCGTACATTGAGCGTGACAACAAGTTGAATGTGTCCCAACTTCTCTATATACCGACAGACCATGTATCTATAGTTTGGATTACGGATCGGAACGGTGTCATGCGGAAACGCTACCAGATTACGGGTTTTAAAGAACTTGTCGAACCGCGAGACATGCTCCATGTGTTGAATTTCTCCTACGATGGAATCATTGGCGTTTCTACTCTTACTCATGCCCGGCAGACGCTTGGCATTGCTACAAGTAGCGAAGAACATGCCGCGGGGTTCTTTACGAGCGGAGGAATGTCCGGGGTACTAACGGTTGAAGGGTCACGGCTTGATAAAGCGCAAAAAGATCAGATATACGCGACTTGGGAAGAGCGAATCATAAACCACCCGAACGGTATTGCGGTATTGGAGGCGAATATGAAGTATCAGCCTATCACTATCAATCCCAAGGATGCGCAGTTGCTCGAATCAAGGCAGTTCAATGTTGTGGACCTTTGCCGGTTCTTTTCTGTATCGCCAGTTAAAGCGTTCGATTTATCGAAGTCCAGCTATTCTACCGTTGAGGCTACACAGCTTCAATATTTGACAGACACCGCATTGGCGGTAATTACGAAGATTGAACAGGAAATCAACCGGAAGGTATTTCTGCCTTCAGAACGAGGGAGTGTACTTGCCGAATTTGATACGTCCGCTATTCTCCGCACGGATAAAGGCGCACAGGCTGCTTATTGGAAAGACTTGTCTGTCATCGGTGCGGCTACCCCGAACGAGGTGCGCCGGGAAAATAATCTTCCGAGGATTGAGAATGGGGACAAGGCGTTTGTTCAGGTCAACGTGCAGACTTTGGACAATGCCGTGAAAGAAAATCCCGCAAAAAATGAAAATAATCCAAAAGTGTCCGACACTTCTGTGGTTAGTGTGTAAAAGCTAAGATTATGGACGAAAAAAGAGAAATCAGAAACATAGCTTCCCAAGTGATAGCTGATGAAGAAAAACGTACCGTTGAGGGATATGCTTTACTCTTCGGTGTGTCTTCGGACGGTCTATCCTTTGAGGAGGTTATCGAGCGTGGGGCTTTGGATGGAGTGATCGAGAAAAGCGATGTGTTTGCGTTGATGAACCATAGTCAGAGCCGCGGAATACTAGCCCGATGCAATCAGGGTAATGGATCCTTATCGCTGTCTGTGGACAGTAAGGGATTGAAATACCGTTTTGAAGCGCCTAAAACAGCACTTGGCGACGAACTGCTGGAGAACATTCGCCGCGGTGAAATTAACGAAAGTTCTTTCTGTTTTGACGTGGAAAAGGACACTTGGGAGAAGAAAAGTGACGGCACATGGAAGCGGACGGTATCGAAAGTCGGGAACCTGTACGACATTTCACCGGTGTACAATGCTGCATACAGCAAGACTTCGGTTTATATGCGCGGTAAAGAGCAGGCTGAGGCTGAATTGACCCGCCAAAACAGCGAGAATTTGAACGAGTATTACTCTAATATTGAAAAATCATTAAACATTTGAATGTTATGGCAAAAGAAAAAAGTATCACAGAATTGAAGGACGAGAAGAAGCAACTTTCTGCTCGTTCAAAAGCTATCATTGAGGCGGCAAAAGGCGAAAAGCGCCAGTTAAATGCCGAGGAAAATGAAGAATTAGGTGCAAACCAGTGTCGTATGGCGGAAATCAATCTTGAGATTGAGGAACGCGAAGACCAGAACCGCCAACAGGGCAAGCAACATGTCACGCCCGGACAGGGAAAGTTCTCTCTGCGCCGTGCCATCGCCAATATGGTGGATGGAAACCAGCAAAATGATGCAGATGCCAGTGTTATTGATGCAGCTACTACACATCACAATATGTCGGGTGCCCAGATGGCAGACAAACGCAGCATTGTTGTGCCGGTGAACATGGAGAGCCGTGCGGCATTTACAGCGGCTACTGAAGCGGTCACTGGTGTAGTTATTGACGAGGAACAGCAGGAAATGTTGTTGCCTTTGCAGTCCTCGCTGGTGCTGGCACAAGCTGGAGCGCGATTTATGACCGGATTACAGGGCAATATCTATTGGCCGGAATTTTCAGGCGCCAATGTGTTCTGGGAGGGTGAAAATGATGAAGCCAAGGATGGAGCTGGAGCATTCTCCAAGGGGGATGTATTTAAGCCGTTGCGTTTGACTGCCTATGTGGATATCTCTAAACAGTTGCTTGTGCAAGAAAACACCTCTGTAGAAGCCTATATTCGCCAAGCCATTGCCGTAGCCATCGCACAGAAGATAGAGCAGACGGCATTCAGCACGAAGACTGGCGTAGCTAATACTCCCGACGGTATGTTTCATACTCTTGATGCGAAAGTAAAGGGTGCAATGACATGGGAACAGATCGTTGCTATGGAGACAAAGGCAGATACTCAGGATGCATTGTTCGGCAATCTGTCGTATATCTTGCATCCGGCACTTGTTGGCAAGGCTAAGACTAAGGTAAAGGATGCATCCGGCGCAGGTGGCTTCATCTTTACCGGAAATGGGGATGGTCAACTGAACGGATACCGCGCCTTGCGTACCAATAACCTGCCGAAAGAGCTGGGAGAAGGTTCGGACGAGTTCGGTATAGCATTCGGCAATTGGGCTAATTACTTCTTGGGACAATGGGGTGGCATTGAATTGCTGGTAGACCCGTACACCCAAGCTCTCAAGGGCACGGTAAGGTTGATCACCAACTCTTACTGGAATATGGGATTCATCCGCAAGGAATCATTCTGTATTGCATCCATGAAGTAATATGGCATACGTTGACTTAGAGTTGGTAAAGAGGCACTTGAATTTAGAATCATCCTTTACAGAGGATGATTCTTACCTTGAGTCTTTAATAGAGGCAGGAGAAGAGAATGTTGCGAAGGACCTGTGTGTAACAGTTAAAGAACTTGAAACTATAGGTGGTGGCTCCAGGATTCCTGCGCCTCTTCGTCACGCTATTCTACTTACGATTGGTACTTTTTACAGCAACCGGGAAAGTGTAACCAGCGCCAAACTTCAGGAGCTTCCTCGGGGAGTTAAATATCTGACAGAACTTTACCGAAACTACAGTCTATGATAAGAGCCGGATCACTGAAAGATACTTTAATTTTCGAGGCGTTGACGAAAGAAGAAACCCCTTGGGGAGATGCCCGTAAAGAGTACAACGAAGTCTTTCGCTGCCGTGCGCAGCGAAAGAAACAGTCTGTTTTGCAAGGCGAAGATAATGCCAAAGAAGTATTTATTGGTCAGATGGTTGTTTTCCTGACAAGGAAATACCCACAGATTACTTATGATTGTCATGTAAAGTGGGCTGAATGTACCTGGGAAATTAAAATGATTGAACCTCGTGATAACGAACTTACCTTAACTCTTAAAAAAATAAATGAATGAGTACTCTTTATGACAGACATATTCAAGATTACGTATATGGGAAGTATGTAGAGGCAAAGCAGGCTGGAAGAGGAAGACTATTTGCTCTTAGTGTAAGTGGGGCTGCGGAAATAGAGCGTAAGGTTGTAGGCTTGAAAGATATAGAAAAAGATAAGGCAGTTCGGGCAGGTTTAAGATCTGGGGGAAATTTTTTAAAAAGCCGTGGTCGCGCTCGTCTTAAACAGAGAAATTACAAGTCTTTTATTGGAAAATCTAGCAGATTAACCTCAGCAGGAAAAGAGGCTTTGGCTGCACATAACTTGTATAATTCTTTTCGAGTAAGAATTAAACGGCGATCATTAGGAGCACTCGTAGGCTTTTCGGGTAAAGGGCACCATTCCCATCTCATCGATTTGGGCACACATAAACGTCCTCACCCAATAACGGGGACATCTGGTATTATGCCTGCAAGCAGATTTTGGACAGACACGGCAGAGCAAGATTGGAAAGATGCAATGGGAAAGGTCATGGATGGGATAGATCGTGCTATTAGTAGAATAATGCTTAGGAGAGATTAAATATGAATATGTTTAAGATTACAGCGGAAGTACGCGGTATTCTTCTCGCATCGGAAGATATCACTAAATTAATAGGAAGAAAGGTTTTTCCTATTGTCGCAGATGAAAATACGGATGGCGATTTCATTGTTTACCAGCGGGACGGATACAAACAGGACAGTACCAAGTTTGGCATTTCATCGCAAACTCCGATAGTATTTGTGAGTGCCGTAAGTGCTGATTACGGAAGAAGTATAGAACTCGCTTCTTTGATTTATGATGCTTTATCCGGTGAATTCTCTAATCCGGATATGTATATACAACTTGAAGACTCTACGGAGGACTTCATTGATAACAAATTTATTCAAGTATTACAATTTTCAATTAAACAGCAATAATTATGGCAGACAAGAAATTAGATTCAAGCAAAGACATCTTTAGAGGTGAGCTTATGCTTTTTATCGGGGAGGACCCGGTAGCGTTCGGGTCAAGTGCAGGGCTTGATATCAGTACTGAAGAGTTGGACATCTCTAATAAGATGATGGGTAACTGGTCTGGTTCCCTGGCAGGGAAGATGAGTTTCACTATTTCCAGTGAATCGCTCTTAACCCGCAAAGAAGGTGCCCTGAGTTTCGACACTTTGCTTGAAAAACAGATTGCGGGTGATCCCCTTGAGTTTTTCTTTGGTAGTGCGGAAGCCGCAGATAAGGATAACTTTGGTGGCACTTTCACCAAAGATACCGCACAGGTAAATTATACCGGAAAAGTGATTATCACTTCTTTGTCGATCAAGTCGGACAACGGTCAGATAGTATCTGTCAGTGCGTCTTTTAAAGGTGTGGGAGCTTTGGAATCTGTTAAACCTGTGATTCTGTAAGGATATCGGTAATACATTAACAAATGCGTAAGGCGGTCAAATGATGGCCGCCTTTTTTTAATATGAATAGCTTATGAATTTGGATTCACTTCTCTTTTGTGCAGGTGTTATACTCTTAATTTTAATTCTTGCTGTTGTGTGCGATGTGAGTGTGGACGGCTATAAGCGGCCGGAACCGTCCCATATACCTGTACCTCCTAAGCCTAAGCTGATGCTAAGGGGGAAATTCCATTGTCTCACCATAAAGGCAATAATGCGCTGGGAGCAAATGCGGGAGAAATCTTTTTCTCAAATGGATTATGCGGATAAAGAAGATATGGAATCCCTACTTTATGTCATGTACATCACCAGTGACAAGCCCGGATATACATTTGAAGTATTCCGGCAAGTGTTGACAGACGAAAGGTTTATGAATGCCATGTCTTCCGATTTAGGAAAGATCATGGAAGTCGTGGCCCAATTTCAGAAGAAGATAACCGTATCTGACCTCGGTAGTACCGAGGGTAGCCCTGAATACATAGGTAATATTGTATCTGCTTTGATAATGGCAGGGTTGGATGCCGGGTACGCTTTGAATGAAATGGAGTTGTGCGATCTACCTCTTTACCTGGAAGCTTATGAGAGAAAACGCAAGGAAGAAATGGAAAGTTCCCGCATGTGGACGTACTTCGCTATGCTGCCTCATATTGATGCAAGGAAGATGAAAAACGGTGCCCGGGATTTGATAATATTTCCCTGGGAAGAAGAAGAGATGAGAAAAGAAGCTGAACGGGCTATCAGGGAAGACGCGGCCCGGTTTGAAGAATTTATGAAAACTAAAAAAACAGATTATTATGGCGGGTAAATTATCGTTCAGTATAGCAATCAATTTGCTTACTGAAAATTTTAAGAAAGGGGCAAGTAAGGTTCAGTCCATGTTTGCCAAGATGAAAGGTAGCGTGCTTGGCTTTGCTGCTGTTCTGGGAATAGGCGGTGCAAGTCTCCGCAGTTTCATAGAGACTACCGCAGGTTTTGAGGCGGCCGTTAGTAAGTTGTCTGCCATACTTGGCACGACACCGGATCAGATAAAAGCGTTGACCGACAATGCAAAGAAACTGGGCGAAACTACCAAGTATACAGCGGCGGAAGCTACAAACCTACAAACAGAGCTTGCCAAGTTGGGATTTACAAAGAATGAGATTCTATCGGCTACGGAATCCGTTCTGAAGTTTGCGCAAGCTACTGACGCAGGGCTGGCAGAAGCGGCCGCGCTTGCTGGGGCAGCTATAAGAATGTTCGGGGCTGAGGCTTCCGAATCAAAGCGATATGTATCGGCCATGTCTATAGCCACAACGAAAAGTGCGCTATCTTTTGCTTATCTCCGTGATGCGCTGCCAACGGTTGGACCGGTTGCAAAGGCTTTCAATTTTGAGATAGAAGATACGCTGGCATTGCTCGGAAAACTGGCAGATTCGGGCTTTGATGCGTCATCAGCCGCCACGGCTACGCGTAATATCTTACTTAACCTGGCTGATAGTGGAGGAAAACTCGCTACCGCATTGGGCGGTCCTGTGAAGACATTGCCGGAACTTGTGGCAGGCTTGCAGAAACTAAAAGATAAGGGAGTAGACCTGAACACTACCTTGCAGTTGACAGATAAGCGAAGTGTAGCGGCTTTCAATGCTTTCCTGCAATCGGCAGATAAGATAACACCGCTCAGAGATGCCATTACAGGTGTGGAAGGTGATCTCGATCAGATGGCTTCCACGATGGGAGACAACGTGAAAGGTGCTATGGCGGGGTTGGGGTCTGCATGGGAAGCGTTAATGATTAAGTTGTCGGAAAACACCAATGGGCCACTGAAAGACATGATAAACTGGTTTACCAGCTTGTTGCGTGATTTGAAATCAGGTTTTTCCGGAGTCGTGGCGTTCGTTATTGCGCTTATCAGTGGAAAGTTGTTGCAATCTATAGTGGCTTTCTTTGCAAAAGGAAATGCGGTGCTCAATGACTCGGTAGTCAAATATAAGTTGGCGGAAGAACAGAAATTGACCGCCACACAAAAACGGATAGCGGCAGAAGACGTTTATACAAAGACATATATTGCACATGAGACACGGCAAAACGGAAAAAGGCTTGCAAGTGCGGCTCAACTAAATAAATCATTAACAGCACTTGAAGCCGCTAAGTTAGCAGAAAAAAGAGCTTTTGACGCAGCAAGTGTAGCCAGTACAAAGGCGGCGGCCGTACAGTCCATGAGTGCATGGCAGCGTAGTAATGCCATCTTGTTGTCTGGCTGGAAGAAATTGGCGATTACCTTAAAATCTCTTTGGTCTACATTGTGGCCTATGGCCTTAATTACTGCAATTGGAGTGGCGATTGGAAAGTGGGTAAATATGTACAAAGAGGCAAAACGCGTCAAGAATATATTTACAGATTATCAAAAAGGGCTTGAGGTCGCTGGTAACACACAGGAAGTCGCTCGGATGCAAACTCTCCTGAATATAATGAATGACCGTAAAAAGAGTCAGAATGAAATTAATGCGGCCCAGTCTGAATTACAGAAATTAGTAGGCAAGGAGACTAAAAGTCAGGATGAGCTAAACAAATTAGTGAAGGATAGAATAGCCTTGCTGAAAGAGGCGGCACTGGCAGAAGCGGCATTTTCTACGGTAGGTGAATATACAGAAAGAAATGCTAAACTGGCAGTGGATTCCGGGTTGAAGCCTGAACAAATGGAACGTCTTGCTAAACTATATTCCGGACGGACGACATCAAAAGAAAACTATCACTATTATCTGAAGGCGCAATATGAAGAGAAAGCTAAAGCCGGAAATAAAGAATTGAACTGGTATGAAATAGAGGAAAGATTTCCTGAATATTTAAAAAACTTGGAAGTCGTAGAAGATTCTACGAGAAGAGCGGGAGAGCATCAGGCTAAAGCTATTAAAATCGTATCTCCTCCACCTCCTGATCCAGACCAAACCGAACTCCAGAAGCAGCAAGAACGCTACGCTCAATCCTTGCGAGAGTTGAACGCCCGTAAAGAAGTCGAGAAATTGACAACAGATCAATATAACAAGGCTTATGACGAATTAAATCGAAAATCCCTAATTGAAGCCAAGTCTTCCGACGACAAAGCTGTACTAAACAGTAAATATATAAAGTTGCTCCAGGACAAGGTGAACAATCCTTCGTATAAAGAAGACAAAGTTCAAGTCGAATTGGCTAAAGTTGAAAAGGAATACCAGACTTCCGTTTCTCTTGCAAAAACCAAGTTAGATAAAAAACTGATTTCAGAGGAAGAATACCGACAGGCGCTCATTGATGCGGCTATGGCAGCCGCCAACTCAGCGATATCCATTGAAGGCGTAGGGGATGCCGCCGATGAGCTTATAAAAAGAATGCAGGGAGTAGTTGGCGAAAACATGGAGAAAAGTTTTCAGATGCCCAAGCTCCGACAGCGTGATACTACTTTTGACTACAAGAAAACTGACACTGATAAGCTTTCCGAAAAAGTTGATATCTGGATTGAGTATAGGGATAATTTGAAGGAAAAGCTCAACGGAGTCAAAGACAAGACAAGCGATCTGGCAAAAGAAATTCAAGAGGAGTTGAATAATGCTATCCGGAATACCGATGATTTGGGGACAGCCTTGAAGATAGCTCAGGTAAAACAGGACGTAGAAGATTTCTCAAAGGAACTGAACGAAGGTTTATACTCCGGAGTGAAAAACATAGCAAGTAGTTCTGATCGGATGGTTAGCGCATTTGAAAACTTACGTGATGTCATGAATGACGTGGATTCTTCCGGATGGGAACGTATCATGGCAGTTTGGAATGCAATGACAAATACCATTGATGGGCTTATGAGCATTATTAAGACCATTGAAACATTAACGGAGTTGACGAATAAATTAGCGAGAGCAAAAGAGGTAGAGGCTACGATTGATAAGGTTACTGCTGATGAAAAAGTAGTCAATGCCGCAAAGGGTGCCGCTGCAACCATTGCAGAAACTCAGGTAGAGAAAACTGCGGCTACTACCGAGGTAGCCGCCAACACCGCTAAAGGTGCGAGTGCTGCCGGTGCGAGTGCTGCGAGTTTGCCATTTCCCTGGAACCTTGTTGCCATTGGTGGAGCCATTGCCGCTGCTATTGCCGCTTTTGCTGTTATTCCCAAGTTTGCAGGTGGTGGTATCGTTTCGGGTGGTCCAACATCCGGAGATAAAATACTGGCCCGGGTTAATGCCGGCGAAATGATACTGAACGGTAGTCAACAGTCTAATTTGTTTGACGCTATTAATTCCGGCCAATTGGGCGGGAATAAGACGTTGTCTTCAACAGTGACTACTAAGGTACGATCTAAAGACCTCATTCTCACGATTAACAATGAATTGAAATCACAAGGAAAAAAGCCGATATCATGAGTTACGGACTTATTTATACAATATCATTTGCCACGCTGGATAATACGCCTTGTGTGGTGGAAATTGAGAAGGACGGTTATACAGGAGTGTCGACTGAGCTAACCGCCGGTGCCACTCCGTTCACTGCTGAGATAGATAGTGAAGAGTTTCTTTATACTCCCACCCGATTCTCAACGGCAAAGTTGCAGATAGTCGGTAATGATTATTTGCAGTCCCTGTTCTCCACTGCTTACCGAGAATATCGGGTGACGATGAAGAAAGACGGTGTTATTACTTGGTGTGGTTTCATCAAGCCAGAACTCTATACACAAGATTACGCATCAGAGACATTCGTCCTGGAAATAGAATGTATATCCGCTATGTCTGTATTGGAATTTATAGACTATACGATTGAAGGGAAAAGTAAGGAATTTGTTTCTATATGGCATTTACTACAGCGTTGCATCTCCTCATCTACCGGACAATATAATTC
>PPYE01502078.1_pt1 | contig 14171 bp, 9 predicted proteins | sample 1559881 | NCBI WGS metagenome assembly PPYE01 (sample SAMN08240022, study PRJNA423297) | Human gut metagenome, whole genome shotgun sequencing project.
CTTAATATACTGAATTACTGTAGATTAAACTGAGATACGATGGGTTTTCCAAAATATTTTTATTAAACATTTTGAGGATATAAAAAACAGTCTTATCTTTGCGTCCATTAAACGAACGTTTAAAAAACACTTCTAAGTCAAAGTCATTTCCATTTATATATCAACGCATTAACCCATCATAAAGATAAAACCCAGCTTTTTATCTCCATCCTTACTCCACAAAAACAAAAAACTTGATATACCTTTGCATTTATTTTACAAACTACAGTAATTTTAATTATTAACCCAAAAACATTAGAAAAATGAAGGCAAAAGAGACACTCCAAAGTAAGGAAAAAAAACAAAAAGAGACCCCCTAGAAACGAATGTAAAGCACGGTATATCAGCTCCGAAAGCGGGAGTAGGACGTCCCTCAAGCGGGGAGGTTATGGGAATATTGCCACAATATAGGAAAGAAGTCATTAAAGACATCATCCTATGGAAAAAATCAAGATACTTTATAGAAGAAAAGCCGACAAGCAACAAGGCATTGGCACAATGGGCATACTCACATTTCGACTTCAGAACGCCAGACTATAAAAGACTGTCAGAAAACACTATAATACAAGAGTTCGGTGAAGTGTGGCGGGAAATGAAGGTAGCAGGAGAGATATAGGGAATAAAACAAAAAAGGGCAGAAACCACGAAACTTATTGACAATAATTAAATATAAACAACTTAAGGAATAAACCACTTATCTTTGCCGCCACTTTGGTAAGGATGAAGCCACACCACCTACAGATGCCGCTTTCTCAATGAATGCGGCATCTTTTTTTATATATAAGCGTACCTCCTGCCAAACTAATACAATTATTAATTTTAAAGACAACAAGATGAGAAAGTCGACAAAGAACGCTTCACTTCACGAAGCACTGAGAAACCTATGGAAAATACGTATCATGCTGGAAAAGAACTACACGGAAACATGCGCCACATGGATGGCCCAACGGATAGAAAGCCTGATAGACCACATGCAATACGGACACGCACTCATAGCCTACCACAAGCAGGACGGGACATTCAGGCTGGCGAAAGCCACCCTACTGCCCTACAAGGCAGACTTCAGAAAAGATTATGACATCACAAGAGTCACAAGCACCATAGCCTTCTGGGACGTGGAACTGCAGGCATGGAAAACCTTCCAGCTGGAAAACTTCCTCGAATGGAGTCCCGTATGCTAACCATTAATCATTAATCACTAATCATTAAACACTAAAAACAATGGCCATGATGTATGGGGGAATGCTATATTTCCCCCTCAAAGTAAATCTATTCGAAGAGATAGCAGTGGAACTGGTGGAAGCCAAGTTCGGACTGAAAGGAACCGCAGCGGTAATGAAACTGCTGTGCAAGATACATAAGGAAAACGGATATTACCTGAAATGGAACGCGGAGCAATGCACACTGTTCACCAACAAGGCAGGAAGGGACATCAATGAACAGGAGATGCAGGGAGTCGTGGACATCCTGGTGGAGAAAGTCTTTTTCGACCCCAAAACCTATAAGGAACAAGGGGTGCTGACCTCTACCGAAATACAGAAGGTATGGCTGGAAGCCACCAAACGGAGGAAAAGAGACCTCACCACCTTGCCCTATCTGCTAGAGGACAAGCCGGACAAGGACAAGACTTGTACGCAAAAACGGGAAAATTGCACGCAGGATGCAGACATTTTCCCCGAAAATGCATGCAATTCCAAACAAAGCAAAGAAAGCAAAGTAAAAGAAAGCAAAGCAAAAGAAAGTAGAGCACTTCCCCCTCTTACTCCCCCCGGGGAAAGCGGAGGAGCGCAGGGAAATCCTGATTTAGACATTCCCGGATATGCCTACAACAGGAATACGCACAACCTGGAATGCCTCATGCTGAATCTGGAAAAGCTCTACATCACCGACCGGGAGGAAATCAGGAAGATTCTGAAGTTATCGGACTACGGCAGGCTGGGAAACTACGTCTGGAAAATATTCAATGGAACAAACTGGAACAAGGTGAACAGCAAGGGAGGGTACATCATCTCGGTACTGGCAAGGGAGAAGCGGAGTACGGGAAGCTGATTCCACAGGGCACAAGCTATCAATAACATATCATGCAGGAAATCAACAACGTGTGATACAAAAAACAAATATCGTGTCGGCAGGATATTAATTCCTTGCCGACACGATATTCATTCCTTCTTCGTCCTTAAAATTGTGACTTATAATTATGCTGATATTCAGCGCAAAACCTCTGCAATTCAATAAAAAATGGCTGGAACACAGCAAACAGTTCCTCATCGTGCTCTTCAAGGTATCGAATTGCCTTATCTACGGATATATCAATATGATGATATTCCACCATGATGTTCAAAGACTCTCTTATTCCGTTCAGAGTGGCGTATTTCCGCAAACGGTCGGTCAAGATAAAATGCCAGATGAAACGTTTGAACCGTACCGGAAGATAGCGGTAATTGATAAGGAGGGAAAGATAAAAATTCCGGGTATACTTCCTCAAGGAGCCCCCGGAGAACGACTCGAAACGGGAAGCCAGCAAATAATCGAAACAAATATCCAACAATACCCCCGAATAGCGTCCGAATTCTGGTTGAAGCCTATGCACCACCTCGCAGACAGCCGGATGATGGTCGGTATAGTCGTCAATAGCGCGGTGAAGCTGAATACCCTTGGCTATATCCGACGGATAATTCTTATAGGAGCTTCCCTTTACGGCATCGCCTACAAAATTACCCAACTGTACTTTTCTGTTCGGACCGGAAAGGAATATATGTGCCAGATAGTTCATGACAAAAGACTTACCAGCTCCTTACAAAGACGCTCCTTCACCTCTTCCATCGGCACTTCATGTCCCAGTTCTTTCTGCAAAGAAGTGACCCCCTTGTCGATGAATCCGCAGGGATTGATATAGCTGAAATAACGTAAATCGGTATTCACATTCAGTGCCAGCCCATGCATGGTAACAAAATGGCTGCTGCGCACGCCGATGGCACAAATCTTACGGGCACGGGGAGTATCGCCCTCCAGCCATACGCCCGTTGCCTTCTCCAGACGTCCGGCAGCGATGCCAAACGAAGCACAAACGCGAATTACCGCCTCTTCCAGCAGATGCACATACTCCTTCAACCCCAAAGAAAAGTCCTCGAGGTTCAGAATAGGATAGCAGACCAACTGTCCCGGACCATGATACGTAATGTCTCCGCCACGGTCAATATGATAGAGCGTAGCCCCTATCCTGCGCAGTTGTTCTTCTCCCAGCAGCATATTCCTTTCTTTCCCACTACGTCCCAATGTATAGACATGGGGATGCTCGCAGAGCACAATATGATTGACATAGCCCTCTCCTGCCTGCTTGGCATGTACAAGTGCGTCAAACCATTCCGTCTGCCGGCTCCATGCCCCGGCATAAGGAATCATGTTCCAATCTGATATTTCCAGTTTCATGCAAGCAAATATAGCACTTTTTTGAATTCACTCCCCGAATTTATCTTAAATATGTAGCATCTATTCATAAAAATACACCTTGATAATCTGATAATATCTCACGTACTTTGCAAACATTCTGATATAACTATTCACAAAAAGACAGACTTATGAAAAAAAGAATTCTAATAACGCTATTCGCAGCGTTACTGTTCAGCTTTTCCATATCTGCACAGATATTGAAGGGGCACGTATATGATGCAACGACCAATGAACCGCTTGCAGGGGCATCGGTCACCTACAAGCTGAAGGACACGCAAGGCGTAGTGACCGACATAAACGGTGCATACGAAGTAAACCTGCCGGCGGGAGGCGTAGATTTGGTATTCAGCTACGTGGGATATGAGGATGTGCCAATGCCCATCGTCATCAGCAAAGGAGACATTATGCAGAAAGACGTGTACATGAAGGAAAGCACCAACCTGCTGGAAGATGTCGTGGTCTCGGCCGGACGGTTTGAACAGAAGCTGAGCGATGTGACGGTCTCCATGGATTTGATAAAGGCCAGTGACATTGCCCGCCAGGCTCCCACAGACATCACCTCGACACTGCAGACCATTCCGGGGGTGGATATCATCGACAAGCAACCCAGCATTCGCGGCGGTGGCGGCTGGACTTACAGCGTAGGTGCCCGCAGCCTGGTACTGGTAGACGGGATGAGCGTGCTCAGCCCCCAAAACGGCGTCATCAACTGGAACAGCGTGCCTCTGGAAAATGTGCAGCAGGTAGAGGTCATCAAAGGAGCCTCCAGCGTGCTCTATGGTTCGTCGGCCCTGAACGGCATCATCAACATACGCACTGCACGGCCGGGACTGACCCCTCAGACCCGTTTCAGTGCCTATGTAGGAATCTATGGCGACCCCGACAACAGCGATTACCAATGGAGCGACAAATCTTTCTGGAAAGAGGACAAATATCCGGTAAAGCCCTTGTTGCGCAACAGCCTTTTCAGCGGTGTACGCAATCCGCTCTACGAAGGTTTCGACCTCACCCACTCCCGCCGCATCGGTAACTTTGACGTCAGTGGCGGACTGAATCTCTTTACCGACGAGGGCTACCGCCAACAAGGTTACAACAAACGTTTCCACATCAACGGAAACCTCACCTACTATCAGCCGGATATGGGTATGAAACTGATGAACTACGGTTTCAACGTGGATTTCCTTTCCAACAAGTACGGGGATTTCTTCATCTGGCGCTCGCCCGGCGAGGCCTACCGCCCCTCTCCCTTTACTAATATGGGACGTGAGTCCAACAACTTCCGCATTGACCCTTTCTTCAACTTCACCAATCCTGAAAGAGGTACTTCACACAAAGTAAAGGGCCGTTTCTACTACAGTGCGGACAATGTGGTACGCCCTACACAATCCGCCTCCATTACGGATATTCTGGGCAACATGGGCACCGACGCACAAGTCATCCAGAACATTGCCAATGGAGACTACACAGCCCTCCAGCCACTGATGACCGGAGTTATCAAATGGCTGGGAAGCGACAAGCTGAGTGATTTGATGGACGGTGTCTTCGGCTCTCTGGACAACATATTCTCCAATGCCACCACTGCCGACTATTGCGACCTCATCTCCTGGGTAATGAGCAACGGCCTGCCGTCTGACATGGGCGGACTGCTTGAAGGGAAACTGCCCAGCGACCTGGTTCCCTGGCTATCCGGTGTACTCAATCCGGAGCGCAATCAATCACCGACACGGACGGACAAGAATTACGACTATTATCTGGACTATCAGTTCAACAAGAAATGGGACGGCGGCGCACAAATCACCACGGGCCTGACTTACGAACATATCCGCACCTTCTCCGGCGAAACGGAAGAAGTACATCAAAGTGACAATGTTGCCGCCTATATGCAATACGACCAGCGCTTCTGGGACCGCCTCAGCGTATCGGCCGGTGTACGTGCCGAATACTACCGGATAGACAAGCACTATCGGGAAGCCGACACAAAGGTTTTCGGGAGCAAGATCCCTTTCCGCCCCGTGTTCCGTGCCGGGCTGAACTACCAGCTGGCCGATTACAGCTTCCTGCGTGCCAGTTTCGGCCAGGGTTACCGTAATCCCTCCATCACCGAGAAATACCTTCGCAAAGACATCGGAGGTGTAGGTGTATATCCCAACTACAACGTACAGCCGGAAAAAGGATTCAATGCCGAGCTGGGATTCAAGCAAGGGTACAAGGCAGGCAATTTACAAGGATTTGCAGATGTCGCCGCTTTCTATACCCAATACAAGGATATGGTGGAATTCCAGTTCGGCCTATTCAACAATGCGGACCTGAGCATGATAAACAGCGTTACAGACGCCATACAAATGCTGAAGAACGGCAAGGGTTTCGGCATCGGGGCACAGTTCCACAACGTGTCCAAAGCACAGATTTATGGAATGGAAATCAGCACCAACGGCATGTACACCTTCAACAAAAACGCCAAGCTGCTCTATAACCTGGGATATGTATATACCGAACCGAGGGATGCCGACTACAAGAAACGCAATGCCCTGGAGAACACCTATACCGACCCGCTTCAGATGAAGGAGAAAAGCAATGACGGCAAGTACTTGAAATATCGTCCGAAACACAGTTTCAAGGCCACGCTGGACTTTCAGTGGAAACGCATCAACATAGGTGCCAACGTAAACTGGAAAAGCAAGATACTTGCCGTGGACTATATTATGCTGGACGAACGCAGCAAAAGTGAACCTGACCTGCTGGACTACGTGCGCGGCATCCTCTTCGGCTCGTCCAACGGGGAAACCCTGGCATCCTATTGGAAAAAGCATAATACGGACTATGCCACAGTGGACATGCGCTTCGGGGTGAAAGCCACCAAGGAAGTAGCTTTCCAGTTCATGATAAACAACCTGCTGAACAAGGAGTACAGCTATCGTCCCATGGCAGTGGGCGCGCCACGTACTTTCGTCGTAAAGATGGACGTTACATTTTAAAAAAAGAACATTTCATTTTAAAAACAGAATGTCTTCCGTTACTTTTTCCCGGAAAAGAATTACCTTTGTGCGAACTCTAAACGACAAAGCGTATGGAATTTCCTCAAGTCGACCTGCCAGTAGACATGATTGCATGGACTGAAGTAACGGAAGACATTCTAAACATATACAAACAGTCGTGCCGCCTGAAAGCATGCATCTTTGCACTATGCATAGAAGGTTCCATCACGGTATCCATCAACTTGATGGATACGGAAATCAAGCAAGGGGATTTTATCACCCTGCTTCCCGGAACCATCATACAGTTTTACGAACAAAAGGAAAAAGTGTGCCTGGGATTCGTGGGGTTTTCTTCCCATTGCCTCAATGGAGTCAACCTCATCCAGTCTACATTGAGCTCCTTCTCCAACATACTGGAGTATCCGGTACTGGCTGTCAACCCTACCGTCGCCTCCTATTTCAAGGACTATTTTGCCTTATGGGCACGCATCACGACCGGTCCCTATCCTCCCGATACAAAAATGGCTCAAAGCACATTGAACATGCTCCTCAGCGGCATAGACAGAATGTATTGCCACCGTCCGCAGATGCAAAAAGGGAATAAGAGCCGGAAAGAGGAAATATGCCGCGAACTGTTGCAGCTCGTCATCGAAAACTATACCCGCGAACGCCGCGCGCAATTCTATGCCGACAAACTGGGCATCTCCCTGCAACACCTCAGCACCACCGTGAGGCAGGTGACCGGCAGAAATGTATTGGACATCATCGCCCACGTCGTCATCGTAGACGTGAAAGCCAAGCTGAAATCAACCAATATGACCATTCAGGAGATTGCCTATTCCCTGAACTTCCCCAGTGCTTCCTTCTTTGGAAAATACTTCAAGAGGCACATGGGCATGAGTCCGCTGGAGTATAGGAACAGTTGAGAATACAGCCGTCAGAACCTGGAACTCAGACGAAGGCTGCTCAAAGCCACGGATACACAGGAAAGAGCCATGACAGCACCTGCCAGCGCAGGGCTCAGCAGGATGTCATAGACGGGATAGAGTACTCCGGCTGCGACAAAGATACCTACTGTATTATAGATGAAAGCCCAGAACAGATTCCGGTACATGAGGCTCACAGTCTGGCGAGACAACCGGAAAACTTTGGGTAACAGCAGCAGGTCTGAAGTCCTGAGAGTAATCATGGCGGTGTCCATCAACGTATCGGTCCCCTTTCCCATGGCAATGCTTACATCAGCACAGCTCAAGGCTTGCGCATCGTTCACGCCGTCACCTACCATGGCAACCGTTTTACCCTGAAGCTGCAGCTTATGGATGAAATCCTCTTTGTCATCGGGCATGGCATCGGCCACAAAACGCATGATACCCAAACTGCCGGCCACGGAAGAAGCTGTACGCTCACCGTCTCCCGTAAGCATGCATATCTCGATGTCCTGGGTACGCAGTTCCCGGATAGCTTCCATAGAAGTCACCCGCAACTGGTCCTTGATGGCAATAACGGCAAGTAAATCGTTCTCACGCCCAAAGTAGACAATACTGTTTCCGTCCGATTCATATTGTGTCAGCATATCGGCCAGGATATCCGACAAATTGGCTTGATAATCTTTCAGCAGTTTATGGCTTCCTACCCAATATTCCGCACCTTGATAGGCCACTCTGACACCTTTTCCGGTAATGTTTTCAAAACCGTCCAGGTGGGCAGGGATAACCTGCTCCTCCCCTTCCAGGGCCGTAACGATTGCTTCTGCCAGAGGATGGTCCGAAGTAGACTCGGCAGCAAGCAGTACATCTTTATAATGCTCCTCCTGCCCTTGCGCCCACAGCCAGCCTATTACCGTAGGATGTCCTTCTGTCAAGGTCCCGGTCTTGTCGAATACCACCACATCCACATTGCGCATCTGCTCTAAAGCGGAAGTGTCCCTGATAAGGATATGATTGCGGGCAGCTTTATTAAGGCCCGCCGCCAAAGCTACTGGAGTGGCCAGCCCTACCACACACGGACAAGCCACCACCAATACGGACAAAGCGGCAAACAGACCGTGTGACACTACATCTATGCCTCCGAAGAACACCCATATAAAAAAGGTCAGCAGGGAAATGATGAGAATGACCGGGACAAAAAGCTCGGCAACACGGTCGTCAATGCGTTGCTTCTCCGGCAGTACGCGGGCTGCGTTATGCTGCCAGCCTCCCAACCGGCGGATAGCCGCCGACACATTTCGCCGGGCACGTTCCTCCATAAACTCGCCGGTCAGGGAAAAGGCGATGATGACGGCGGCAACCCCATAATAGACATGCGGTTCCAGCCCGATGCCCAGCCAATAATCCGGGAAGAAAGTGTTGAACACACTGAACAGAAAAGCCACAGAGGTGGTAAGCGCCACCAGACGGTCTATATTGTTGCGGCCCGACCGGGTCCCCTTCCAGGCACCGGTATAAAAAGGAGCGCCGAAAAACAGCAGTACCGGAATTGCCAGTACCATCTGTATTTCACGGGTATAGGGTACATGCACAAAGACTGTAGAAAACAGTATCAGTACGATGGCAAAAAGCCATGCACCGACGACGCGCAATCCCGTGCTGTGCATATCCGGCACGGGATGTGCCTTAGTAATTATATTGCTCATTCGATTTATTTTTTAGATGGTTGTTGTTCCGCTTTAATAAAGCAACAACCGGAATGAGCAGTTTGTTCAATTACTTCTTATCGTCCTGCTTGGTTTCCTTGACAAACTCCGCTTCATAATGGAACTTTTGGAAACCTTTTTTCAACTTTTCCACATTGGTCTTGTCGGCATCATACGTGATGGTTACCGTCTTTGTCTTCAGGTCTGTGTTGAAGTCCTTCAGTCCCTTCTCAAAACGGATGTTATTGTTTATCTTCCTTACACAGTTCTCACACTTCATCTGTGCCACCTTGAACACGGCTGTACGGATGTCTTTTGCCATTGCGGCAGATGCACAGAAGAGTACAACTGCCAAAGTCATTAAAAATCTTCTTGTTTTCATTGTTTCGCTATTGATTTAATAAATAATATTATATTCTCGGCAAGTTAAAACGGACACCTACATAGGCTTTTGCCCCATGCATGGGTCCCCAAACCATCGTAGCATCAAAGTTGCTTCCCCAGGGGTTGGAAGCGTCGATGATGGGGTTCTTCTGCTTGAAGTTCGTCAGATTCTCGCCACCGACGTATATAGACCAGCGGCGAAAATAACGTGTCACCTGGGCACTCAACTGCTCGAAGCCGCCATAATGCCTTTCCCACGACCAGTTGCCGTCTGTCAGTTCGTATGGAGCCGGCATGCGCCCGCCACCATTCAGTTGCAAAGTTACATCAAACTGCCACAATCCCAAAGGTGTCTGATAAGAAGCCGTCAGCAAACCTTTATACTTGCTGGTAAGGGGTTTCTCCATCAGCTCTCCGTTGTAATTCGTTTTGGCATCCGTCCAACGGTAAGCCGCGGTAAAGGTGAAACCCGGGAAGAACGGATAGCTTGCCTCCACCTGCACTACCTGCGAATAGGAACGGCCGTGAAGGTTGTAGAACAGAACGGCATGCGGGTCCGTATCCATATCCACCACCACCTGCTTGCGGAAATCCGTGTAATAGTATTCCGCATTCAGGTTCAAGGTTTTGCCGAACAAGGGAATATAGGCGGAAGTGCTTGCGCCATAGTTCCAAGCCTCATCCTGGTCAAGACGTTTGGCGATGTCTATCCGGCGGCTGCTTGCCAGCAGGTAGTTATTCTCGGCCAGCACATGGTTCGTGCGGTATCCCTTTCCTGCCGAAAGACGGAAATGTACATACTCGTTGGGATTGTACTTCACATGGAAACGCGGAGTGACGAAATAGCCGTACTCACTGCTATGGTCGCCGCGGATACCGCCCATCAGCACCAGTTTATCGTCCCAGTTGTAGGTGTACTGCACGTAGGCGCCGGGGACGGCTTCTTTGGTGAATTTCTTCGTCAAAGGCTGTGCGGCGTCATTGTCCAGGCGATAGTGCTGGTCGTAGGAGTCATAGTTGAAGCTCAGTCCGGCAGAAAGGCTTTGACGCTTGGTCAGTTCCGTCTCGAACAGCAAGGAGGCATAAGCGTTGTGCTGGTCCACATCGTAGATTTTCCGTCCGTACAAGGCATCCTGCTTGTGCAGGGAGCCGGAGAGAATCAATGCCAGGTTGGTGTTCTTCTCCTTGTTGAATATATAGGCGTTCTTGGTGAAAGCTTCGTAGCGGTCGGTACCTATACTTATCTTATAAGGGTCTGCCAGGGACGTTTTGCCATGGCTGACTTGCCCGCTGTTGCGGTCTTCCGTAAGCACTTTGATGCCTGCTTGGAAAACGTAGCGGTCGCCCATGTATGCCCAGCGGTTCCAGAGGTTGTACTGCTCCACGCGGGGGATGTCGGCAAAGCCGTCGTCGTTGTTGTCGTGAGCTTTGGTCTCATTCTCGTAATGCGCCAGCAAAGAGGTGCTCCAGCGTTTGGAGAGTTTCACCGTGGCATCGGCATTGGCTTCATAACGGTTGGTACTGCTGGCAAAGAGATTGGCGGAGAACCAATCGGCCTCGGGCAACTGGGGTTTCTTGAATTCCACATTGATTTGTCCCGTGATGGCCTCATAGCCGTTCTTCACGGACGAACTGCCCTTGCTCACCTGAATACTCTGCATCCATGGCCCGGGTACATAACCCAGTCCGTAGGGGGCGGCAGAGCCGCGGTAGTTGGGGATATTCTCCGTCATCATCTGCACATACGTACCGGACAAGCCGAGAAGCTTGATTTGCTTGGCACCGGTGGCGGCGTCAGAGTAAGTGACGTCCACCGAGGGATTAGTCACAAAACTCTCTCCCAAATTACAGCAAGCGGCACGGCTCAGCTCGGCGCTGCTTATCATATCTTCATTCATCACACTGTTGCGCAGCTTCATGGTGCCCAACTTACGGCTGACCACATTCACCTCGCTCAGTTCCACCCCTTCGCGCAAGACAATGTCGAGCGTCTCATTGTGGTTACTGACGTGTATCGTATCGTTCTCAAAACCGATAAAGCTGACTACAAGCATATGCTTGTCATTGGGTTTGGACAAGGAGAAAGTACCGTCCGCCGAAGTGGTGGTACCTTGGGTGGTTCCCTGCCAGAAGAGGTTGGCACCCGCAATCGGGTCGCCCAAATTATCCTTTACCGTTCCCTTTACCTGCGCCTGCAAGGCGGTGAAAGAGAACAGAAGAATGGCTATCAAACTATATTTCATTTCTGTTTTATACTTAAAGAAGTGATTAAAAAACAAACAGTTCCCTCCGGACAATTCATGTCATTGCCCCGTATAAAACAACACTAAATGAGAAGCGTGGAATAGAGCGCCAGATAATGACGCGAGCCGACGACATATGGCGGTGCTCCTGAAACAACTCTCGGAGTACAAGCCACCTGCGGCAAGGAGTGATCAAACAGCGGCAGTTGCTCGCAAAACAGTGTAAGGAATGGCACGAACGAAACAGACTCGTGTGCATGCTTCACGAAATCCACCTTGTAGTAGACGGCTGTACAACCGGTATCCTTGCACGTTTTTTGTGAACCACGATGTGCATGATGGCATTTGGAACAGCCGGAAGTGCAGCAGCTTTGCGTCGTCTCGCATCCGGCACAGCAATACTGAACTACAGAAATCCCCACTCCGCTTATAATGATAAGGGAGGAAAAGAGTACAGCCAGTATGTAACGGAGTTCCTTCATAAGCGCTGCAAAGATAGAAAGTTTTAACCGTTTGCCGGAATTAATTTTTCCTTTTTTATGTGTGCAGTTCGTTAATAAGTTCTATATTTGTCGATAAAGTTTTTTGATTGATATGTTGATTTATAAACGAAATTCAATATGAAAAAGCAAACTGTCAGCCTACTTGTCCTTCTGCTTGCGGCAAGCGGCTTTTTCTTTTCCTGCGGTAACACCGTGAACAAAAACGCATACGCGTTGGAGTTCGACAGTATACAAGTAAATGAAACCGTACATCTCTTCGGAGACACAGCCAAGCCGGCCTGCAACCTCATCCTCAACTTTGCCTACGCCAGCCAGTCATCCGACGTGAGGCTGAAAGACAGTCTGAACGCCTTCTTCCTCTCCGCCTGCTTCGGCGACAAGTACATGGCGATGACACCCGAAGAAGCTGTCAAGAAATATACGGAGAAATATGTCAGCGACTACCGCAATGACCTGGAGCCGATGTACAAAAAGGATGAGCAGGACAAGCAGGACGAGCAGAGCATAGGAGCCTGGTATTCCTATTATAAAGGAATCGAAAGCCATGTGCAGTTGTGCAATACCTTGATGCTGACCTACCGTATAGATTACAACGAATATACCGGCGGCGCACACGGCATCTATATGTCCACCTTCCTCAACCTCGACCTAAAGACCCTAAGCCCCATCCGCCTGGACGACCTCTTTGAAGGCGACTATAAGGAAGCGCTGACCGACTTGCTTTGGAAACAGCTGATGGCAGACAACAACGTCAGCACCCGCCAAGAGCTGGAGGACATGGGTTACGCCACCACCGGCGATCTGGAGCCCATCGAGAATTTCTATCTGGACCCAACGGGAATCACCTTCTATTATAATGTATATGAAATTGCCCCATACGTAATGGGAGCAACCAAAATCACGTTGTCTTATGAGGACATAGCCCATCTGATGAACGGTGAATTCATCACATTGAGCAGTGCTATAAAGGCAGACGGTGAATAGGAACTGTAATCAATTGTCTATCAACATAAAATTCACAATGGATTTAATACTCAAATATTTCCCGGACCTGACGGAAGAACAGAAACGGCAGTTTGCCGCACTCTACGACCTCTATCTGGACTGGAACTCTAAGATTAATGTCATTTCACGCAAAGATATAGAGAACTTGTACGAACACCATGTGCTGCACTCTCTGGGCATAGCCAAGGTAATCAGGTTCAGACCGGGGACACAAATTATGGACCTCGGCACGGGAGGAGGCTTTCCGGGAATCCCGCTTGCCATCCTTTTCCCCGAAGTACAATTCCATCTGGTGGACAGCATCGGAAAGAAAGTACGCGTAGCCTCCGAAATAGCCAACAGCATCGGGCTGAAAAACGTCACCTTCCGCCATGCCCGCGCAGAAGAGGAAAAAGGGAAGTTCGACTTTGTGGTGAGCCGTGCCGTGATGCCACTGACAGACCTACTGAAGATTATCCGCAAGAACATCTCCTCCAAACAGCAGAATGCATTGCCCAACGGACTGATTTGCCTCAAGGGGGGCGAATTGGGAAACGAAACCATGCCCGTCAAGAACAAGACTACGCTGTGGGACCTGAAGGAGTTCTTTGAAGAGGAGTTCTTCGAGACAAAGAAAGTAGTATATGTAGGGGGATAAATCTAAATACATAATATGAAAATAAAGAGATTTGAGTTTAATATGTTCCCGGAGAACTGTTATGTGCTTTGGGACGAAACCAATGAAGCGGTCGTCATTGACCCGGGCTGTTTTTATGAAGAAGAAAAGCAGGCCTTGAAAAACTTCATCACCAAGAATGGGCTGAATGTGAAACATCTGCTGAATACCCATCTGCATCTGGACCATATCTTCGGCAATCCTTTCATGCTGAAAGAGTTCGGATTGAAGGCTGAAGCCAACCAGGCCGATGAGTTCTGGATTGACGAAGCGCCGAAACAAAGC
>PPYE01681491.1_pt1 | contig 14171 bp, 12 predicted proteins | sample 1559881 | NCBI WGS metagenome assembly PPYE01 (sample SAMN08240022, study PRJNA423297) | Human gut metagenome, whole genome shotgun sequencing project.
GTGTTATAAATGTTTTAACTTCAAGTTAAAACGTGATGAAAAGCGTGTTCTTTACTGGTGATTATTTTTGCAATTATAATATTCATATACAAAGTATAAAGCGAATTTTTGAAAAAGGAAAATCATAGAATGCAATCTAAAGGAGGAAGAACTTTATGATTTTGGTAGATCCTTGTATTCGAACTTGTGATGTTTTAGTGATGGGCGGTGGTATTGCCGGGATGATGGCCGCAATTGCTGCAGCTGATAAAGGTGCAAATGTCATTGTTGCTGAAAAAGCTGACACGAGACGGTCTGGGTCCGGTGCAACCGGAAATGATCATTTCATTTGTTACATGCCAGAAAAACATGGTGATTTGGAAGAATATTTGAAGCATCCAACGCCAAATATTAGAAGTTCCGTTATCAATAAAGATTTGTGGCGCCAGCATGCGATGCGAAGTTTTGAAGTTGTTCAGGATTGGGAAAAATGGGGAATCAATATGAGACCGCACGGTAAATGGGAGTTTAATGGGCAAGCTTTGCCAGGAGAACCCATTTACACTCTGAAGTACGATGGACGAAATCAAAAACCAATTTTAACAAAAGAAGCTAAAAAGCGTGGCGTAAAAATCGAAAACAAGTCACCAATTATCGAACTCCTTACAGATGAAACTGGTGCAGTGTCTGGAGCGATTGCTTTGGATATTTCAAAAAATGAGCCAGCGTTGAAGATTATTCAAGCAAAAACGATTATTACTGCAACTGGAATTGGTATGCGACTTTATCCTTCTGTTACACCAGGATGGATTTGCAACAGTTGTAATTGCCCGGCAGGAACAGCTGCTGGACGTGCCGCTGCTTTGCGAATCGGAGCCACGTTGGTCCATATGGATAGTTTGTGGAGCCATTCAGGACCGCGCTACATGGAACGTTGTGGTAAAGGTACATGGATTGGTATTTTATCAAATGCGAAAGGGCAGCCTATTAGTCCGTTTATTCAACAGGCAACAAAAGATTATGGAGATCCTGCAGCTACTATTTGGAAGGAAGCATTTACAGAAAAAAATATGGATGGCACAGGTCCTGTGTATATGAATTGCACTAAAACTGCACAGGAAGATTTGGATTATATGCTTTGGGGATTGCAATGTGAAGGCGATACAGGCATGTTGGATGCGATGAAAAAACAGAAAATTGATTTGCATCACGATATGGTGGAATTTGGAAAATATAGTGTTAACATGCAAGGCCGTGGTTTGTACGTCGACAATAAATTTGAAACCACCGTATCCGGTCTCTACAGTGCCGGTGATGAAACCGGAAATTTCAATATGGGTATTTCCGGCGCTGCTGTTTCCGGACGTATCGCTGGAGAAAATGCAGCACAGGCAGCGTTGGAAAAAGAGCAGGCGGCGCTTTCGTTAGATCATCCACGTATTAAAGCCTGCCAAGAATTTTGTAGTGAATTCATGTCGCGTTCAAATGGCGCTTCTTGGGATGAATTAAATTTAGCGATACAACAGATTATGCATGACTACGCTGATACAGAAATTCCACGCTCTCAGACAAAATTGGAAGCAGGATTAAAATATTTGAGCGACTTAGAAGCAGAAGCGTATAAAAGTGCGCACGCGACAACATCTCATGAATTAATACGATTGTTAGAAAGTTTTAATTTATTGACAATGGGAAAGTGTGTTATGGTGTCTGCTCTTGAAAGAAAAGAAACCAGAGGAACACATAAACGTGCAGATTACACCTTTACAAATCCTCTCTACAATAACAAAGCGGTAACTGTGAAGGTGGAAAACGATCAGCTTGTTACTGAATGGATTACAAACGATTAATAGAATAGGAGGAAAAAGTATATGCCACCTGTAATTGATAAAGAAAAATGTATCGCATGCAATACCTGCGCGCAAATTTGTGGTATGGATGTGTTTGGCCCAGTTGTCAAAGGGAAAATCCCTGAGCCAATTTATTGGCGAGATTGCTGGCATTGTCGTGCTTGTGTGATTGACTGTCCTGTTGGGGCTATTGATCTGCGTTATCCATTGCCAATGATGATGTTAGCAAATGACTGCGACCACGATAAGCTGAAAGATAGGGAGGTTGTGCTATGGAACCGATAAAGGCATTATTGCAACCAGGAAAAATCGGAGATATGGAAGTAAAGAATCGTATTGTGTATTCTTCAATGAGTTTGCGTTCAACAGATGGAATGGGACATCTAACGGAGGAAGCAATAGAAAGTATGGTTTTTCGTGCTAAACAGGAATATAGTCCTGGAATTATCGAATTTCCAGGAATTATAGCGCACCATTCACCATATTCTCCATGTGGACTTGAAATTCATCTAGGCAACAGAGAAGTAGAAAAGAGACTGGCGCAAGCTGTTAAGCGTGTTAAGATCAATGATACGAAAGTCGTCGCTTCGATAACTACTCGAGGAACCAGACTCAGTGAAAGTGGAGTGGCTGGAGCAAGAAACATCGGGCCATCTACAATGCGATTTGCTTATGAAGAACAACCATCGCATGCCATGACAGTTCAGGAGATCAAGGAGAAGGTTCGTGAATTTATTGACGCTACTTGCCGTGCGAGAGAAGCGGGGTTTGATGGGGTTTTAATTCATGCGTGCAGCGGAAAATTAATTAGTATGTTTTTGTCGCCGTACAGTAATCATAGAACAGATGCTTACGGTGGAGATTTAGAAGGTCGAAGTCAATTCCTTATTGAAATTCTGCAAGGAATTAAGAAAAATTGGGATATGATTATCCGTTAATGACTTGGTTAGGTGTTGACGATCTTTTAGGGAAATACGGCCTTACGTTAGATGAAGGTGTGCGTATTGCTGAAAAAATAGCGCCTTATGTTGATGCTATTAAACCTTCCACGGGAACGCAAGAAAGGATTTGGAACATCTCGGTTGGATATAGCTTTTCTCAAGGTTACATGTTGGATGCAACACAAACTGTTAACAAAGCGGTAAATATACCAGTCATTGCAATGGCAAAATTGGGCAATCCGATGCTTGCAGAACAGGTTATAGCAGAAAACAAAGCTGATTTTGTTGCACTGGGACGTCCGTTATTGGTTGATCCACATTGGATTGAAAAAGCAGCAAAGGGACATGATGATATTCGACCTTGCATTGGCTGTGTGAATTGTTTTACGTTCTCTTCGAGAAAAGAAATTCAGCCAATACGGGTCAGTTGTACCATGAATCCGGGGATATTGCGCGAAGAAGCGTTCGAACATCCAAAACCCGCAGAATGGAAAAAGAATATTCTTGTTGTAGGTGGTGGATTGGCAGGTATTGAAGCGGCGTTGACATTGGACGAGCGTGGTCACAATGTTACTTTGGTTGAAAAAAACGTTGAGATTGGCGGACAATGGCGTGTTGCAGCATTTGCAAAGCATAAAAATGATTATAAACTGCTTCTGCCATATAAAGAGAAGATGCTTTCACGAAGCAAGGTTAAAGTGATAACAAATTGTATTGTTGATCAAGAGTATTTACGTGAAAGTAAGCCGGATGAAGTTGTATTGGCGACAGGTGCGATACCGAAAGTGTTGCCTTTTGACATTCCTGATGATGCAATTCCAATTGTGCAAGGGAATGATGTCATTACCGGTTCAGTAGAGGTCGGTCAACGTGTGGTTGTTATCGGCGCGCGTTATATTGGCCTTGAAGTGGCTGCGCAGTTGGGCGATGAAGGTAAGGTTGTGTCTGTTGTTGATATGGATGAGTTTGGAAAAGGGGCAAATCCTCGTTTGATAGGTCCTTATCGCGATCAAATGGTTGAATATGGTGTATATATGTATCCACGCTGTGCCGTGTTGCGTGTAACTGATCAGGGGGTTGATATTGTCCATATGAACAGCTTATTGACACTTCATGCCGACACTGTTGTACTTGCGATTGGGACAATGCCAGAACAATCATTGGAAAAAGCTCTGCAAGAATTAAATATACCATATTATCCTGTTGGCGATTGTAGACGTGTTGGAGATGCGTTGTATGCCATTCGTGACGGTGCTGAGATAGGTCGATTGTTGTAAAAAAGTGTAGAGGAGGAGAAACCATGTCGGTTCAAGCCAGTCAAGAAAGAAAAATTACGAGTACGCACATTAAATGGGCCATCACTATTATCTGCACTGTGCTCGTATTATGTATTCCTGTTAATGATGTATTTACATCTCAGATGAAATATTTTTTTGCAATTACACTGTTTAATATTTTCCTTTTAGCATTCAGCTTGTTGCCACTCATTGTGCCAGCATTGCTTTTGCCGATGGGATATTGGATTTTTCAGGTCGCCGAACCTTCAATTATATATGGTTCGTGGGGCAACCAGATTGCTTGGGTGGTTTTAGGTGGTTTGATTTTTGCGAATATGATGACCAATTCTGGTTTGAGCAAACGTATCGCGTATAAATGCATGACATTGGCGCGCGGGAATTTTGTGACTTTGATGTTTATCTTGTTGATTCCCGGGATTATCATTACACCGTTTGTTCCAGCGGCAGTGGCGCGGTGTGCTATCTTTTGCACCATTTTAATGAGTCTGTGCCAAGCTATGGGATACGACGCTTATAGCCCAAAGGCTGTCATTGCTTTTGTTGTTGGTTATATCGTATCGATTAATACGAGCTATTTATTTTTGACAGGAACCAATGCAAATTTAATTGCTGTTGGTTTCTTGGAAAATGTTGGCATTTCAGTTTCGTTTGGACGTTTCTTTATTTGTAACTTTGTTCCAAGTCTATTGTGGCTGATTGCATCGATTATACTCGTCTTTTTCCTGAACAGAACTAAAGCAAAAGATGACAAGGTTGCAATGAAAAAACATCTTGATCAGCAGTACCGCAGCTTAGGAAAAATGACAGCAACTGAGAAGAAAATGCTGACCATGATGATTGTAGTTATGGTTTTGTTGTTAACAAGCAATTATCATTCGCTAAATGCTGGCATGATTTTTTGTGTAGCCATTGCAGTGGGTTTTTTGCCTGGAATTAATTTGATTAAGCAGACGGATTTGCAGAAAGTAAATTTTACAATGGTATTCCTTGTTACTGCATGTGTAGCAATTGGTGATGTAGCCACTGCTTTAGGTGCAGGAGAATTGCTCATGAATGTGTTGATGCCGTATGCGCCAGATTCTTTCGGCATGATGAGCATCTTTGTATGGATTATCACAGTTTTAGGGAATTTGTTGATGACTCCATTAGCGATCATTTCCTCGTTAAGCTTGCCGGTTATTACATTGGCGCAAAATTTTGGCATTAATCCAGAAGCTATTATTTATATTTTCCTTTTCAGCACCAACGCAGTCATTTTGCCATATGAAGTTGCAGCAGGTATGGTGTTCTTCGGTTTTGGTATGATTAATACAAAACAGTTTATGAAAAATCTTGGTGCAATTGGGTTGCTGTCATTGATAAGTATCTTTATATTTTATATCCCTTGGTTCAAGATTATTGGACTCATTTAAGAAAATTTTGGATAGGAGGTACAAAAATGATAGAGCATTTATTAACACCATGCACACTGGGAAATTTATCTTTGAAAAATCGTGTTATTTATTCAGCTATGACGTTCAAATTAAGTGATCATAAGGGACATTTAACTCAGCCGGAAATTGACAGCATGCTTTATCGTGCAAAACAGGATTATGGCCCTGCAATGATTATTTTCCCTGGTATGAACGACAGATTGGAAGATGGTCGCGTTACAGCAGTCAATATCAACAGTGATGATGCGATGTTTTCGCTAAAAAATCAGGTCAAAAGTTTCAAAAAATACAATGTAAAAGTTGCAGCTGAACTGGGCGTGTTGGGATTTTGCAATGATGGCGTGAGTTATGGGGCTTCGTCGATGCAATATCCGTTCGCGTTCAAAGAAATGACGCAGCGTGATATTGAACGCTTTTTAGAGAAACAATTACACATGGCTTGTCGCGCAAAAAATGCTGGCTTTGATGCAATTATTCTTCAAACCATTGTTAATAAAAAGATTTTGGGTAATTTTATTTCACCATATACCAATCATCGTACTGATGCATATGGAGGCGGTACGGAACAACGGGCGAAAATTTTGGTTGAATTACTCACACTCATTCGTGAACATATCGGCGAATCCTATCCGATTATCTTGGATTTAAAGATGGACGAACTCATCGGAGAAAAAGGCTTGCAGCTCGATGAAGCATTGCGTATTGCAGAAATGGTTGCGCCATATGTGACTGCTATCCGTCCTTGTATTGGCTCTGAAGGAGCTGTAGATTCATCGTATGCTCCCTATTTTACTGCGCATGATGCGGCTTTGCCATATGTAGCAGCTTTGGTTAAACATTTGCCGGAAATGCCGGTTATTGCTTCGTGTAAACTAGGTGACCCTGACTTGGCCGATGCGGCAGTTGCAAAATATGGTGCAACGTGTATTGAACTAGGGCGTCCGTTGTTTGCAGATCCACAGTGGATTACAAAAGCGGCCGAAGGTAAAAAAGAAGATATTTTGCAATGTATTGGTTGCTTGAATTGCTATACAGAGGGCAGTAGAAAAGAAATTTATCCAGTTCAACGTGCATGCACGGTAAATCCATGCAATCTGAGAGAAGAGACGTTTTATAATCTGCGATCTGCGGATGAACCGAAAAAGATTCTTGTTGTCGGTGGTGGTCTGGCTGGTATGGAAGCTGCAGCAACTTTGGCAAAACGGGGACATGATGTTTGTGTTTGTGAGCGCACCAATGTCTTAGGTGGACAATTTTTGGTTGCAGCTAGTGAAGAAGAAAAAGCTGATTACAGAACGTTGGTTCCTTACAAGAAAAAAGTATTGGAAGAATCTGGGGCAAAAATTCGAATGCAGACGCTTGTTGATAAAGCGTATCTTGAGCAGTACCAGCCAGACATTGTTGTCTTAGCAACAGGAGCACAGCCAAACAGTTTGTCAGCAGAAAATTTGACAACCATGCAAGTTGTTCAAGGTAACGATGTATTGCAGGATAAGGTTCAAACAGGAAAAAATGTTGTCGTTATTGGTGGGCGTTTTATTGGATTAAGTGTAGCGCTGAAACTTGCGAAGGAAGGAAAACACGTAACGATTGTTGACATGGCAACGATTGCGAATGGGGCTAATCCGCGCTTGATCAATTATTATAATCGCGAATTGGTTAGACGTGGAGCGGCTTTCTATCCAAATTGTCCTGTGGTGGGTATCGAAGAAGATGGAGCGGAAATTTTGCATTTGAATTTTCCGGTAAAAATTCCTGCCGATACGGCGGTTCAGGCAATAGGAACACATCCTGTTCGAGATTTGGTTGCCGTTCTTGAAGATGCTCATATTCCTTATGTTTGCATTGGGGATTGTAAGCGCATAGGGGATGCGCTCTATGCTGTCCGTGATGGCGCTGAAGTTGGACGTATGTTATAAATGAAATGAAAAAGCATCTCTCAAAGATTCTTTCTCTAACTGAGGAAGGATTTGAGAGATGCTTTTGTTGTTTTATGAGCGTACCATTTGCCGAAAAGTGCTTTTTAGGTGTTTTAAGAAAACGGTATCAATGGGCGTGATTTTTTTCTTGGTGTTATACACATAATAATACTCCATGAATAAAAAATCGTCGTGGCATTTTAATGGAAGAAGGGTAATTTGATTATTTTTGATGAGTGGGTCATTTCGATTGGTAAATTCTGGTCCGGTGCCAAGCACGTTGTTAGTAAGCACCATTTGCTTGACAAGTTGTGGATCGTTTGTTTTAAGAAGCAGATGAGGCAATTTGATGGGAGCAAACGCTTTCTGTAAAAGTGATAAAATTAGCGGATCATCAGGTAATACGATTTGATAAGGTAACAAGTCGATTGGCATGACAAATGGTTTACCGCATAATGGAGATTGCGAGGCTGCCATTACACATAAATGGGTTGAAGCAATAGAATGAAATACGACTTCATTTGAGGATGGTTTAAAGTTACTGAGCATTGGAAAAATGCCAAAATCAATTTTTGATTTTTTTATATGGGAGAGCAGTGTCGAAATAGAGGATGATGAGATATTAAAATCTATTTGAGGATTTTCTGTATTTAGTGCTTTGACAATATTAGGTATGACATTCATGATGTCTCGAGGATGACATTCGACTGTTATTGTGTGTGATTTTTTTAAGGATGAAACAGCACGTAGTTCTTCTGCGTCTTGTAAAATTTTTTGGGCCAGTTCTATAATTTGTTCTCCTTCAGGAGTTACGGTCGTGCCTGCTCGTGTACGTATGAAAATATTGACTTGTAATTCGTCTTCGAGATTTGAAATTGCTTTGCTGATTGCAGGTGGAGAAACGTTTAATGATTGGGAAGCAGACAAAATAGTGCCGGTTTTCCAAGTTTCTACGATGTATGTTAGCTGTTCGAAAGTCATGGGCATTCGTCCTCTGTGTTTGATTGTCGATAAAATAGATTTATTCTTTTATATTGTACCATATTTCTTATGGAATTATAAAATCTTTTATAAAATGGATGCATGAAAATTGTTAATACTATTTTCAATTACAGAAACATGGGGTAATATAATGGAGAGAATAGACATGTAATCCAATCGAAGGAGGTAATTGACCCATGATTCGAGATATGATCGAACAGCAGGAAAAAATGATTTATGTGCCGTGCGCGAGCTTTGCTGCTGAGAGCCGTGGCCGCAGGCTGCCGGAAGAACAGGATAATGTGCGGACGTGTTATATGCGAGATCGAGATCGTGTCATTCATTCGAAAGCATTTCGTCGGCTCAAGCATAAGACGCAGGTTTTTATTTCGCCAGGAAACGATCACTATCGTACTCGTTTGACGCACACGCTCGAAGTGAATCAGATTGCCAAAACCATCGGACGGGCTTTGCGGTTGAACTGCGATCTTATTGAAGCGATTGCGTTGGCGCATGATGTTGGGCATACGCCATTTGCACATTGTGGCGAAACGGTGCTCAATGAGTGTATGCAAAATGGATTCAGACACAATGTCAACAGTGTGCGCGTGCTCTCGAAGATTGAGCGTCATGGCCAGCGGCGTGGGCTGAATCTGTCGTGGGAAGTGCTGGATGGCGTATTGCATCACAGCGGCTTCAGCAAAAATCGTGACCACGCCGCCACGCTGGAAGGACAGATCATCCGCTACAGCGACAAGATCGCCTATGTGCAGCATGACATCGACGATACGATCCGCGCCAATATTTTTCGCGAGGAAGATCTGCCCCAGGCCTACACCGATGTGCTCGGCCACGATCTCGGCGAGCGCATCACCGTGCTCGTGAACGATCTCATCGCTCAGGGACAACGCATCACCGCGCCGGATTTTGACGGCGAGCGGATTCTCACCTTCAGCCCCGAGATCGACCAGGCGCTGCGGGGGCTGCGTTCCTTCATGTTCGACGAGGTGTATCAGGGTCCGGTCTGTCTGCAGGAGCGTGAGCGCGCCAGCTTCATCGTGCAGTTCCTCTTTGAATATTTCCTCAAGCATGTGGAAGCGATGCCGGAATTTTATGTGCAGACTGCCGAGGCAGAGGGCAAGGAACGGGCAGTCGCTGATTATATTTCCGGCATGACAGACAATTATTGCGTGGAACTTTTCAAAGATCTCACGATTCCGCGCTCTTTTATCCACGAAAACCCTGTACTTTGAGAGGGAGAAGTGCTATAATAAAACGACTGTCGATATCGACATTTTTTGCTGTGCGCTTTGAAAGGAGGCCGACCGATGAGTGGTTCAAAGGGACGCATTCCCCAGGAAATCCTGGACGAGATCATTGCACGCACAGATATCGTAGATGTTGTCGGACGCTATGTCCCATTAAAAAAACAAGGGCAGAACTTTGTCGGTTTGTGCCCTTTTCATCATGAAAAGACGCCGTCGTTTTCGGTGTCGCAGAATAAGCAGATCTTTCACTGCTTCGGCTGCGGCGTCGGCGGCAACGTCTTCAAATTTCTCATGGAGATCGATCACCTGACGTTTCCGGAGGCTGTCCGCAAGCTTGCCGGAGAGGTCGGTGTGAAGGTGCCGGAACGCGAACAAAGCGAAGAAGAGCGCCGCGCCATGGCCAAACGCAATCGTCTGCTGAAATGGAATGAATTTGCGACCTATTATTATCAGGCGGTGCTGCACCGTCCGCAAGGCGCTGTCTATAATGCCTATTTAGACAAACGTCAGATCACCCAGGAGACGAAGGAGCGTTTTCAGCTCGGCGGCTGTCTTGAAGGATGGGACGGGCTTTACGGCTATCTCAAAAAGAAGGGCGCATCTGATGAGGACCTCATCGAGATTGGCTTGGTCAGTCCGCGCAACAACGCTCGCGGCTGCTACGACCGTTTTCGCGATCGGCTGATGTTTCCGATCAAGGACGCGAACGGGCACGTCATCGCTTTTGGCGGGCGCATCATCGACGCTGAAAAAGCGCCGCAGAAATACATCAATTCACCAGACAGCCCGATCTTTCACAAGGGACGCAATGTTTATGGCCTCGATCTGGCGAAGTCAGCGATCCGCGCAGCCGATCAGGTGATCATCGTCGAGGGCTACATGGATGTCATCGCCTGTCACCAGGCGGGATTGACGAATGTTGTCGCTCCTCTGGGAACGGCGCTCACAGAGGATCAGGTGAAGCTGCTCATGCGCTACACTTACAACTTCATCACCTCTTTTGACGGGGACGACGCCGGTGTACGCGCGACGCTCAAGAGCATCGGCCTCATCGAAAATGCCGGCGGCAAGGCGCGGGTGCTCGCCATTCCTGAGCGCAAGGACCCGGATGAATACATCAAAGCCTATGGCATCGACGCTTTTCGTGCGCTGCTGCAGAACGCAGAGAATGGCTATGCCTTCCGGCTGACTCAGTCGCTGAAGCGTTTTCCTGGCGACAATATGGACCAGAAGCTCAGCGTGCTCGGCGATGTGCTGCCGTATCTGGCGAAGATCCGCCATCCGGCAGAGCTGGATGTGGCAGTGCGCCATACAGCGGATCGCCTTTTCCTCAGCGAGCAGGCGATCAAAAACGAGCTCGCCGCCTATCGGCGCGGCGCCGGACGACGCAATCGCTATCGCCAGCCGGAGGAACCCGAAGCGCCGGTGGTTCAGGCAGCGCCAAAGCTGGATTTTCCGAAAAACGAGGTTGTGCTGCTCTGCGGGATGCTCGCAGATCCTGCTTTTGTCGAGCGGATCGAAGCCTGCGGCGGCGCGAAGTTGTTTCAGTCGGTGCTGCGGACGATCTACGAGGATTTTCAGGCGCAGGCCGCGCAGAATGGCCAGATCGACAGCTCCCGTCTGGATGTTGGTGTGAGCAGCGTATTTGCTGCGGCGACCATGCAGCATCCGGATGCGTTTCCGGAGGAGTTCGACAGCGCACAGCGCCAGGCGCTTTTGGAGCGAACACTCCTGGCACAGCAATATCAACTGATCGATCAGCGATACAGAACGCTTTTAAATATAATTGGATCTTTAGAGAAGGGTGGAAAGCCTGACGAGATGGAGCAAGCTTTGATTGAATTGGAAACGATACGCCAGAAAAAGACGCAGTTTGAAGACAGAATGAGAGGAGATAAAGGGTAATGGCAGAACAAGCGAAAACCGGAGACAGAAAAGACAACGCGAAGCAAGCCATTGTTCAATTATTGGCTCTTGGTCAGAAAAAAGGCGAGCTTACATACGAAGAGATCGGCGATGCCCTGGGCAAGATGGATCTCACGCCGGATGAAATGGAGATCCTGTTTGAGCAGCTCAATCAGCTCGGGCTGACCCTCAAGGACGATTCCGGCAGCCTCGATGACGACGATTTCGAGCCGACTGAGGACGATTTCAAAAGCGTCGAGGAAGAAGAGGAGATCGAGCTCGATCTTTCCATTCCAGATGACGTCGGCATTGACGATCCTGTGCGCATGTATCTCAAGGAGATCGGCCGCGTGCCGCTGCTCAAGGCGGACGAAGAGGTCGAACTCGCCAAGCGCATGCAGGAAGGCGACGAGGAAGCGAAAAATCAGCTCGCAGAAGCGAACCTTCGCCTCGTTGTCAGTATCGCCAAGCGTTATGTCGGACGCGGGATGCTCTTCCTCGATCTGATCCAGGAAGGGAACCTCGGGCTTTTAAAAGCCGTTGAAAAATTCGACTACAAGAAAGGCTTCAAATTCAGTACCTATGCAACCTGGTGGATCCGTCAGGCCATCACCCGTGCGATCGCCGATCAGGCGCGCACCATCCGCATTCCGGTGCACATGGTCGAGACCATCAACAAGCTCGTGCGCGTATCGCGACAGCTGCTGCAGGAATTGGGCACCGACCCAACGCCGGAACAGATCGGCGCTGTCATGGACCTTGCGCCGGATCGCGTGCGCGAGATCCAGAAAGTTGCGCAGGAGCCTGTTTCTCTGGAAACGCCGATCGGCGAAGAAGAAGACAGCCACCTCGGCGATTTCATCGAAGACGAGGACGCGCCAGCGCCGGACGAAGCAGCAAGCTACATCCTGCTGAAGGAACAGCTGGAAGAAGTACTGGAAACGCTGACGCCGCGTGAAGCGAAAGTTCTGCGCCTGCGTTTCGGTCTTGACGATGGCCGCTCCAGAACGCTGGAAGAAGTCGGCCAGGAATTCGGCGTCACCCGTGAACGTATCCGTCAGATCGAAGCCAAAGCCTTACGTAAACTGAGACATCCAAGCCGCAGCCGGAAGCTTAAAGATTATCTTGACTGATCTATTGCTTTGAGCTATACTATATAGGATGCATGGCGTCATGGGCCTATAGCTCAGCGGCAGAGCATCCGGCTCATAACCGGACGGTCCTTGGTTCGATGCCAAGTGGGCCCACGAAAGGTGTTTCAGTTTGACTGAAACACCTTTTTTCGTTTGCTGGAAAGGATGAAAAATGAACGCACTCAATGATTATGAAGCGACAATAGCTCTGGGCGAAAAACTTGGCGCCAGCCTCCAGCCGGGAGACATCCTGCTTCTGGAAGGGGATCTCGGCGCCGGCAAAACGACGCTCACGCAGGGCCTTGCCAAAGGGCTCGGCGTGACAGAGTTTGTTAACAGCCCAACCTTTGTGATCATCAACGAATATTTCACAGGCCGGCTGCCGCTTTATCACATGGATCTCTACCGTGTGGAAGAGGAGGCGCAGCTCTACGACCTCGGCGTCGAAGAATATTTCTACGGCAACGGCGTCTGTGTGGTGGAGTGGCCGGAGATTGCGCGTGCCTTTTTGCCGGAGGATTTTGCGCAGCTCTCGCTGGCCCATGATGGAAACGCGCGCACGGTGGAGCTGAGCATCCACGGCGACTGCGCGCATATTAAGGAAGCTTACGATGAATATTTTAGCCTTTGATACGGCGAGCTCTTCAGGCGCCGTCGCGATCATGAAAGATGGGGCGATCATCGCCCACACACAATTGAATATCGGGCTCACCCATTCGGAGCAGCTCTTGCCGGCGGTGGATGATCTCATGCAGCTCACCGGGATGAAGATGTCCCAGTTTGACGCCATTGCCATCACGGCAGGGCCAGGCTCCTTCACCGGACTGCGCATTGGCTTTTCCACAGCAAAGGGCATGGCCCTGGGCCTGAAGAAACCGCTCATCCCGCTTTCGACGCTGGACGTGCTGGCACAAAATGGCGCCGGTGTGCGCGGGCTCATCGTGCCGATCATGAACGCCCGCCGCAAACAGGTGTATACAGCAGTCTACCGCTCAAATGGACAGGAGATCACGCGCCAGAGTGATTATCAGGCGATCGCCATCGCCGATCTTTTGCAGGAGATCAAAGCGGTGGCCGGAGCGCCGCTGGTGTATTTCACTGGCGATGGCGTGGATGTTTTTGCGGATACCATTCGCGACACCCTCGGCGAACAGGCTGTGCTCGCCGAAGGCTGCAGAAAATTTGTCTGCGCCGATGCGCTGGCGCTGCTCGCTGAAAAAGAAGCGGCAGCCTGGGCGAATCTGCACGGCATGCGCGTAGAGCCGATGTATCTGCGCGAATCCGAAGCGGTGATCAAATGGCGCGAGGCGCATCCAGGTGAATCCCTTGAGGATTGAGCAGGTCGCTGACGCAGAAAAGCTGCGTGCGTTAAGCGCGTTGGAAGCGGCGTGCTTTCCTGACGACGCATGGTCGGCGGAAGCGCTGGACGCATTTCTCGCGGCGTCGATCCGCAAGGCCTTTCTG